>ENA-UPXC01000070-UPXC01000070.1-human-gut-metagenome-genome-assembly--contig:-NODE-70-length-143030-cov-7.068988_pt1 | contig 143030 bp, 131 predicted proteins | sample MGYA00250047_ERZ773371 | MGnify/ENA primary metagenome ERZ773371 (study PRJEB29103, sample SAMN06111975) | human gut metagenome | biome: human gut; feature: ankylosing spondylitis patient; material... | reverse complement strand
GCTCCACCCGCATAGCAGGTGGTTTTTTATTTCGCATACTTCGTATGCTCAACTGACTTAAGTCTATATGTTCAAATTTTCAATTTGAACAGGTAACAAAAAAATTGGCACTAAAAGTGCCAATATATATCTAAGACATTATCTAGTTCATCTTCTAATAAATCATCATCATCCATACTACTCAATTATCTTCTTTAATTTTTTTTCAAATTCACGGCGTGGGAACATTACAATCGCTCCGCATCCCAAACATTTAATTTTAATATCTGCACCCATTCTAATAATTTGCCATTGTGTTGACTTTTTGCATGGATGAGCCTTCTTCATTTCAACAATATCATTTAATTTATATTCCATATTAGTCACCATTTCTATGATAAAAAGCTTCAATTGTATTTTTCATTAACATTGTAATCGTCATTGGTCCAATTCCCCCTGGAACTGGAGTAATTGCTGACACTTTGTCTTTAACATCATCAAAATCAACATCACCGCATAATTTGTTATTTTCATCACGATTAATTCCTACATCTAATACTACTGCACCATCTTTAACATACTCGTGATTAAAGAATTTCGGTTTCCCTATTGCTGCAATAAGTACATCAGCACGTGAACAAACTGCCTTTAAATCTTTTGTCTGACTATGTGCAATTGTAACAGTTGCATTTTTTTGTAAGCACAATAAGGCTACCGGCTTACCAACAATATTACTGCGCCCAACAATTACTACTTCTTTACCCGCCAAATCATAATTAATTTCTTCTAATAAAACCATCATCCCTTTTGGTGTACAAGGAACCAAACTATGTTGTCCTAAAAATAATTTAGCCACATTTTCGGGATGAAAACCATCAACATCTTTACTAGGAACAATCGCATCTAAAACTTTTTCTTCATTAATATGCTGTGGCAATGGTAATTGCACTAAAATTCCATCAACAGTATCATCATTATTTAAATCATTAATTTCTTGTAATAATTCGATTTCACTAAAAGATGCATCATGTCTCAAGATTTCTGATTCAATCCCAATATACTGACAACCTCTTTCTTTGTTCCTAACATATGTCTGACTAGCTTGATTATCCCCTACTAGTATTACAACCAACTTAGGTAGACGTGGATATGTTTCTTTTATCTTACTTACTTCTTCCTTTAATTGATCCTTTATTTTTACAGATATTTCTTTACCACTAATAATCACTACTCAAATCCCCCTTTAATTATTATTTCAATTATACCAAAATATAAACTTGTTGCAACTCTTAGTCCAACTGATCTAAATATTCTTGATACTCTTTCAAAATAATTTCAAGTTCTTCAAAAGTATTAATCTTAGATAATTCATTTTTCACACGAGCTGAAGACTTTAATCCCTTGATATACCATGGCGCATGGCCACGCATTTGAAACATAGCAACCTTTTCTGGTTCAATTTCCATTAAACGTCGTGCGTGTGCTAAACACTGCGTAATTTTTTCTTGATAAGTAGGTTCACTAATTGTTTCACCAGTTTTTAAAGACTCTACAACCTGTTTAATCAACCATGGATTTCCTAAGGCCGCACGACCAATCATAACTGCATCAACTTTTGTTTCTTCAAGCATTCTTTTAGCATCCTCAACACTCTTGATATCGCCATTGCCAATTACTGGGATTTTCACAGCTTCTTTGACTTGACGAATTATTTCCCAATCAGCATGACCTTCATACATTTGCGAACGAGTTCTACCATGAATTGCAATAGCACTAGCACCAGCCTTCTCAATTAGTTGAGCAACCTCAATTGCATTAATATGTTCTTTATCAAAACCACTACGTATTTTTACTGTAACAGGTTTAGTTACATTATCAACGACACCTTTAACAATCTCATAAATTTTATCAGGATATAATAATAATTTACTACCAGCATCGGCCTTTAAAACCTTATTTACTGGACATCCCATATTAATATCAATAATGTCACAATTAGCATGTTTATCGATATATTTGGCTGCTTGAACCATTGTTTCTACTTCACCGCCAAATAGCTGAATACTAACTGGATGTTCGCCATCATCTACTTGTAACATTTCTATTGTTTTAGCATTTCCATAACATAGCGCTTTATCACTAACCATTTCCGAATAGACAAGTCCGGCACCAAAATCTTTAATAATTTTACGAAAAGCCATATTAGTAATCCCTGCCATTGGTGCCATTACTACTGGATTTTCTATTTCTACATTTCCTATTTTAAACATTATGTCACTCCTCAAAAGTATCTTATCAATAAATTAAAAAAAAAGAAATATAAATGTATAAAATATTTCTTCATAGCCATACTATTTATAGATAACTTACCCTTCCCCGCTATTTTCCTCCCCGAAATAGACGTAAGTTATCGAGTTAGTTATATTCCTAAATATGTTGGTTTCCAACAAAAAAAGAAAGGCTTCCCCCGCCTTTCTTTTTATTTTTCTTTACAAGTAAGTCCACCTTTTTCTTGTTCTTTAATTGTTTCTTCTAAAGAAATATACACGATTTTCTTATCACTATCAGTAGTTGTAACTAATTTAGCTTTTTTAAGTTCATCAAAATCAGCTTCACCATAATCTAATTCAATTTTAAGAATAATTTTTTCACCATCTACAGTATATTTAGCTGAACCACCTTTTAATGAATCATAATCAACATTAATAGATTTCACTTTAGGAAGCCAATAAGTATCAATTGGTGTACTTTCAGTTACATAACCAGTAAAATCATAAGTAACTGTACTTTTCATGACATCAGTTTTATCACCAGTTGCTTCGATCGTAACTTCAGCTGCTGTCATTTCATCAATATTTCCTTTACAAATAGTAGTGGTTTTTTCTTCTCCACCACATCCTGTTAATAGCAATGCCAGTAACATTACACTTAATAGTTTTTTCATTTGATTTTCCCTCACTTTATTTGTCTATACCATTATCATAGCACAAAATTTACCTAAAAAATACCATAATAGTACATTTGTAGCAAAATAATCACATAAAATTACAAAAAATAGAATAGTTTTCACTATTCTACTATAATCTATTTTTAATTTCTTTTAATTCTTCTTCACTAAATTGATATTTTTTATTACAAAACTGGCAACTTAATTCACAACCATGATCCTCATCAATCATCGCTTGTAACTCATCCTTACCAACTGTAATCAAAGCCTTACCCATTTTCTCTTTTGAACAATCACATTTGAAAAACAAATCTTGTTTTTCAGTAATCTCCACATCATCAAATAGCTGCTTTAATATCTCTTCAGGACTTTTCCCTTCATTGATCAACTTAGATACCGGCGGACATTGAGCGACAACTTTTTCGATATAATCAATATCTTCTTCAATAGCCTCAGGTAATAATTGAATAATAAATCCACCTGAAGCAAGCACTTCATTAGTATCATTTACTAGTACCCCAACCGATACAACTGAAGGAGTTTGTTCACTAACTGCAAAGTAGTAACCAAAATCATCACCTATTTCCCCAGTTTGTAGTGGAACTGATCCCGTAAACGGTTCTTTTAAACCCATATCACGAATTACTTGTAAAGTTCCTTCATGTCCAACTGCTACACCAACTGCTAATTTACCAGTATCATTATAAGTATAATGCACTTCTGGGTTAGCAACGAATCCTTTAATATTTCCATCACCATTAGTAACCGTCATCATAGTTCCAATTGGACCGCCACCATTGATCACAACTGTCATTTTCTCTTGATTCTTGTTCATTTTTGCCATCATCAAAGTAGCTGACATCATTCTCCCGATTGCTGCAGAAGCAGTAGGCCATAAATTATGATGTTTGCGAGCCTCATCTACTAAATTAGTCGTTTTACAAGCAAAAACGCGACAGTTTTTACTATTAACTAAACCTCTAACTAAATAATCTTTCATATATTCTCCTTATAAAAATACCATCAATGATGATAATATCATTGGTATTATCATACACAAAATAATAAAATAGATAAATATTTTTCTTTTCTTGTTGTTCATCATTTACCTCACATATGAAAAAAAGCGGATACCGCTTTTATTTCATATCATCTAATAGATCATCAGCATCATCAAACGATGGTGTTGTTGTACTTGAAGCATTAGAATCATTTGATGAATCATCATTAGAGCTACTATCAACTGTTCCATCATGACGATCTAACATCTTACCTGTATTAAATAATGCTTCAATTTGTTCACCAGCTAATGTTTCATATTCTAATAAAGCATCAGCAATAATTACTAATTTATCTTTATTAGCCTCAATAATTTCTTTTGCCTGTGCATAGCATTCATCGATGATCTTACGAACTTGAACATCAATTTCATAAGCAATTTGCCCAGAATGAGAATTATTGTGTTGTGTATAGTCGCGTCCCAAGAAAACATTTCCTTGTTCAGAATCATATTTGATTGGACCAAGTTCTGACATTCCCAATTCAGTAACCATCATTCTTGCAATTCTAGTTGCTTGTTCAATATCGTTATGAGCACCGGAACTTACATCACCAAAGAAAATTTCTTCAGCTACACGACCACCCATAAATCCAGCAATATTAGCTTCTAATTGAGTCTTAGTTTGGAAATATGTTTCTTCTTTAGGCGTCATTAAGTTATAACCCCCAGCTTGGCCACGTGGCACAATAGTTACTTTTTGAACTTTGTTGGCAGCTTCTAAAGTTAAACCTAACACAGCATGTCCAGCTTCATGGTATGCAACTAGACGGCGTTCTTTTTCACTATATTTACGAGATTTTTTCGCAGGTCCACCCATAACACGGTCAACTGCTTCATCAATATCATCCATTGAGATTACTTTGTGATCTTCACGAACTGCTAATAAAGCAGCTTCATTTAAAACATTTTCTAGTTCAGCCCCTGAGAATCCAGGAGTTCTTTGTGCTATATTACTAAAATCTACATCGGGAGCAAATTTTTTGTTCCGCGCATGAACTTTTAAGATTTCAGTACGAGCATTCTTATCAGGATTAGCTACCTGAATTTGACGGTCAAAACGACCTGGTCGTAATAATGCTGGATCTAATACATCAGCACGGTTTGTTGCCGCTAAAATGATGATCCCTTCATTACCACTAAATCCATCCATCTCAACTAACAATTGGTTAAGAGTTTGTTCACGTTCATCGTGTCCACCACCCATACCAGTACCTCTTTGACGCCCAACAGCATCAATTTCATCGATAAAGATAATACATGGCGCAGTTTGTTTAGCCTTTTTGAACATATCACGAACACGACCAGCACCGACACCAACGAACATTTCTACGAATTCTGAACCAGAAATTGAATAATAAGGCACACTAGCCTCACCAGAAACGGCTCTTGCTAATAAAGTTTTACCAGTACCTGGTGGCCCCACAAGTAATACCCCTTTTGGAATACGAGCCCCCATTTGAGCGAACTTTTTCGGATTTTTCAAGAATGCTACTAATTCTTTTAATTCCTCTTTTTCTTCATCAGCACCAGCTACGTCAGCAAATCTAGTTGTTTGGTTTTTTTCTAACTTAGCTCTAGAGTTACCAAAATCAAAGGCTTTAGCATTTCCGCCACCTTGACCCATCATCTTGAAGATAAAGAACATTCCTCCAAGTAATAATACATATGGTAAAATACTAATAATGACCTTCATAAATACACCACGATCATTAGCATCAACAATCGTAGTTTCAATACCCTTTTCATTTAACAATCCAGTTAATGATTGCATTTCAGCTTCAGTATTAGGAATCGTAGTTGTAAATTCATACTCTGTTGATTTACCATCTACTTTCTTTGTATACTTCCCACTTACATCAACGACTAAACTTGAAGGAACAATTTCTACTTCCTTAATTTTTTCGTCTTGGACTACTTCCACGAATTCACTATACTTAATCTCTTTACTATTACCCTGATTCATATAGGTAACAAGTCCACCGATTAAGAATAATAGAACTACCCATGGAAGAATCGATTTTAATAATCCATTCTTATTACTCATATACTCTCCTTACTTATAACAATCTTCTTTTAATATTCCAACATATGGCAATTGACGATATCTTTCATTAAAGTCAAGTCCATAGCCTACTACAAAAGCATTAGGGATTTTAAATCCCACATAATCGGCCTTCATTTCAAAAACCCGACCCTCTTCTTTATCTAACATAGTGACAATTTTAACACTATTGGCTTTACGTTTTAATAGCATCTCTTTAACATTAAATAACGTCTTTCCAGTATCTAAAATATCTTCAACGATCAAGACATTTTTACCACTGACATCTTCCTTTAAATCTTGCTTAACAACTAATGTCTTGGATTCAACACCCTCATAACTACTTACATTCATATAGTCGAAAGTAACATCAGTATTTAAATATTTTGATAACTCCGCCATAAAAGGGACTGAACCTTTTAATAAACCAACTAATAGGACTTCTTTCCCCTCATAGTCTTTATCAATGATTGCCCCTAATTCTTTACATTTAGCACTAATTTGATCTCCACTGATCAAAATTTCTTTTATATCCTTATGCATTATCTCACTCCTAGTCGTATATGTTTCTAATTTTACCACATATATATTGGGTTTTGAATATAAATACCCAATATTTTTTGCAAGATGTGGCACAAGAATTATCATTCCTTGGCTATTTTCAACAATTGGCCAAGTATCCCGCTTACTTTTAGGAATTTTATTGTCAATAAACAATCGCGAAACCTTTTTTGTTCCACCAGCAGTAACAATAACATCACCAGGACGTGCCGATCTAATCGTAATTGGGAAATCTTCTTTACTCACATAGACGCCTTCATTTAAATGACCTACTTCACTTAAATAAAAGTGCTCATGCTTATCATAAACTAAATGTTCATATTTTAAACAATAGCTATGGTTATTTTTCAAATTAGAAACACATATATTATCATACTCTTTTATGAACCTAATATTAACAGGCAAATCCATATTAATATTTGGCTTATTACTTTTTATTTGTTTAATAATTTCTTTAATCAAAGCATTGCTGATCAAAGGGGGATAAACAACTTCTTTTAAAATTTCATAAATAAATCCATCTAACAGCTCTTTAGGAATACAAGTATAATCAATTTTATTTTTTTGATGATATAAATCAAGATAAATTTGTAATTGTTTTAGCTTACTAGCATATCTTTGATTATGTTCTTGTGCCCACTTAAGTAATTTCTCTATTTTTTCTTCATCATAATCTTTCAAAGTAACATTTCGAACATAATCACGAGTAAACTCAGTTTGAAAATTTGTATAATCATCACGATATTCAACATTATGACCATGACAATAGTCTCTTAAAAACTGTTTTCGTACCGCTAAGCACGGTCTAATTACAGTTACTCCAAATACTTCACTGATTTCTTGGATTCCCAGATATCCCTTAGTGTTATGGCGCTGTAACTGCATTACAATATTTTCAATAACATCATTTTGATGGTGGGCCAAAACCACTTTTTGGGTTTGATATTTCATTCCAATTTCTAAATAAAATTGATAGCGTAGCCGCCGAGCTTGATCTTGGAAATTATCCGGTCCGTAAACTTGTTTATCAATTTCTCGAACATAACAAGGCAAATCATATCGGTGACAATATGCTTCAACTGTCTGTTGATCTAGGTCACTATCTTCGCGTAAATGATAATTGACGTGACATACGATTATTTGGTAACCAGCTTGATTCATCATGTCTAATAATGCCATCGAATCACAGCCCCCTGATACCCCAAGGATATACAGCTCCTGCATTTTCAGCAAATCTTTAAAACTATCCATTTAATCACCTCAATATCTTTACCATTATATCAAATAATTATTAATTTAACATATCATTTTCGTGACTTTTTCACTAATCAATTAGTAAAAGACGTCATTTTTAAGGACGCCTTCTTTTAAAATTACTTCTTTTTGTCTTACTATTCTTTTTTATGTTATTTGTTCTTACTGATGACTTTTTTTGTCCTTGTTTCAAGTGCTTAGCTTTATCACGTGATTTTTGTGTTTCACCCTTTTTTTACTTTTATGTTTCTTTTCTGGTATTGATAAATCTTTCATTGGGTAATAAGGGTTATCCACCACCGGAATATCTTGGTTAATAAATTTTTGAATATCTTTTAATAATGCCTTTTCTTGAAAACTACAAAATGTAATTGCTTCTCCCGATGCTCCAGCACGAGCAGTTCGGCCGATCCGATGAACATAATTTTCTGCTTGATCAGGTAAATCAAAATTAATAACATGTGTTAATTCATCAATATCGATCCCTCGAGCAGCAATATCACTAGCAACAAGAACTCGAACTTTATCATTTTTGAAGTTATTTAATGCTCGAACACGTGCATTTTGAGATTTATCACCATGGATTCCCTCACAAGTTATTTGCGCCTTAATTAGTTTCTTACATAAAGTATCCACATTTCTTTTTGTCCTAACAAAAACAATTGCATTATATATTTGAGGATTTTCTAATAACTTGATCAATAACTTAGCTTTATTTACTTTATCAACAAAGTATAGCGATTGATTAATTTTTTCTACTGTAACATTACCACTGCTTATCATGATTTTAAGCGGGTCATTCAGTAGATCACTAACCAGGTGTTTAATTTCATCAGGTAAGGTTGCTGAAAATAACATAGTTTGATGACGACGAGGAATAAATCTTAAGATCTTACGAATATCTTTAATAAATCCCATATCCAACATACGATCTGCTTCATCTAAAACTAAGTATTCTACATGTTTTAAATCCACCAATCCTTGATTATAAAGATCAATCAGTCTTCCTGGCGTGGCAATCAGCACGTCGATCCCACGATTAATTTTAGTAACCTGACTACCCTGACGAACCCCACCAAAGATAACTGCTGATTTTAAATTAACCTGCGGATTCATTGCCTCAAAAGTCTCATTGATTTGAATTGCTAATTCACGAGTCGGAGCCAAAATCAGTGCTTTAATAGTTCGTGGATACTTTTCGCTTTCATCACGTAAATATAATTTTTGTAAAATCGGTAAAGCAAAAGCTGCTGTTTTCCCTGTTCCAGTCTTGGCACATCCAAAAATATCTCTTCCCGAAATAATTGCTGGAATTGCCTGTTCTTGAATCGGTGAGGGGATATCATATTTCATTTCTTTTACTGCATTTAATAATGGTTCAATTAATTCTAATTCACTAAATTTCATCTATTTCTCTCTCTTAATCGTTTTTTGCAGTATAACACATTTATTCTAAAATAACTAATTTTATTCACAATTCCATAAATTAACCTCATCTAATAGAAATTTCAGCTAAATTCTCACTATCTTTTTATACTTTTTGAAATATAGATATTTTAAAATTTTGCTTTAATAATACTAAAAATAGCCTTTATTATTTAGCAGTGTATTACCATGAAAATAGAAAAAGAAACAGAGAATTAGCTTAAACAGTAAAAAATATTCAAACAAAATAAAAGTCGTTATGGAGTGTGTAGGGTCTATCGAGAACTTCTTAACTGTGCTTACCAGATAAATCATAAACGTGTCCATCACATTATGTACAACTTAGGATTATTCAGTAAGATTGTTGACAATACCATAGATAGAAATTTTGGTACAACTGATGTTTCCTAGTTTAATTTTTTTTGAAAATTAAAGAATAAAATGTATTATGAAAATGAATTTAAATGTTTTGAAGAATTTGCAGTTGTTATAGATGAATATATAGATCATTACAACAACCAAAGAATTCAAGAAAAACAAAACGGATATCTCCTGTAAGATACAAGGAAACATCCATATGTATTGCCTAGTTCATAAATAAACATGTCCAAAATTATGGGTACATATCGCTGATTCATTCAAACTAATGAAGTCCACTAAATTAATTATTTACCACTTTAATAACTATAATACTTATATCATCTAAATTATTTTTCTCTAATACTTGATCCATTAAAAAAGTAGCTATTTCTTGTGGGTGCTGATCACAATATAAGTGAACATTATCATTAACGATCTGTTCAAAATCATTTCCTGTTCCATCACTTGACATAATAATTAAATCATTATTTTTTAGCGGCATCTCATAACTAACCATTTTTAATTTAGAAACAACTCCAACTGGTAATGAATTAGTTGCAATTTTTTCAACCATTCCACTACGAATATGATAACTTGGATTAGCACCATATTTGATTAACTTCATTCGGGCATTAGCAAGATTAATATTACATAGATCTAAAGTCGTAAACATGTCGTTACGATTTTTTATTTTTAATAAAGCATTAATTGAATCAATTGTATCTTTTAATCCAATTCCATTTAAAATTAATTTTGATAGTACTTCTAATGTCAACTTACTTTCATTAGCAGCCATCTTGCCTTGACCCATTCCATCACTCAATGCTAAATAATGAAGATTATCTTGATGGAACGCGCTAAACGAATCACCACAATTAAGAGGCTCTAAAGCATATTGCTGAAAACCATACTGCAATGAATAATTTTGTTGATGTTTTAAAACTAATGACGTGTAACCAAGATGATGCATTGAATCCTTTAGAGAAACTATTTCTAATGTTTCATTTAAATATGACTCTACTATTGGAACTAGTTCATTAACAACCTCCTCCTCACTAATATCCATTAATCCTAATTCTAAAGTATAAACATTATTACCGATTTGATGACGGTATAAATATGTAATATTAAATTGATAGCCTAATAAATGCTCTTTTAAACTATCATCATTTAATGGCGTTTGTTCTAAAGAATTGCTAAAATTATCAAACACCTCACTCAATAACGAAAATTCATAAAACAAATCTTTCTTTAAATGCGAATTTTCCTGATTAACTCTTTTTATCTTTTCATAACTATCCTTATATTCACTGATACTCTTTAAGAAGCGATTTGGACTAATGCAATTACTATTAATATAGTTAATATCTTCTTTTGTGTAGTTAGTCTTAAATCCTTTATTAATCAATTTTCCTAATCGACTTACACTCCCATCACGATAAAAACATAAATCCCGACTAGGACATTTGGAACATACATCCTCATAAACATAGCCAACAAACTCACCGACATTTACATTACGATTTGCTTCTTGAAAGATATCTGTTAATTGTTTAAATAAAGAGGCGAATGTGGTAGCACGTTGAATTAATTTGTTTCGACTTGTGATATTTTTAAAATCATCACTAAGTAATTTAGGCTTATGTTTAAAGGTAGGTACAAATAAAAACAACGTTGCGCTTACTACAATAATAAAACTATGATAGTAATAATCATATGTAATAAAGAAAGGGAGAACTAGATGACTTACAAGATAAACGGTTGAACAGACTAATTTATTTTCCGGCTTATACATAAAGAAAATACTAAAAGGAAGGATTAATGATAGTATTTCCTCTTTTAATAAGGGATTAATAAACATTAATATGATTGATATATATAGAATCGTAGGCATGGTACTATTAATTCCTAAATAATAGACACTTAGTAATAAATAGAACCTTAGTAATATCATCATATAGACTTGATTGAGCTCAACTAATGAAATGATGGCTAACATTATCATTGTTGAAAGAATCATCATCCGTTTATTGGTATATACTTCAATCGTGTTATGGATAAAGAGAGGCACTACTTCTAGGTACAGTAGACTATGTAATAGTGTAAAGGATAATATAACTAATACTTCAATATAATTATATTGATAAATGTAAAGAAAGAGTAAACTTACCAAAGTAACTACTAGGGCTAAATACTTACTTTTGACAAATTTTAAGTACATCATCACTTGCATAATTATCACGCTAGTAATCGAAACTAATAATAGCATATAGTTATCATAAGATATGTATGATACCAATAATAAAGCGGTCATGTACATAATGATATGTCGATAGCCGCACATAAATGATACTACTAGCATGGGGAGAACAAAACACAGTGATGTGTCATATATTTTTACTAAACCTAGAAGGAGGGTTAATCCAAAGATTGAAACATAAGTCATTCCAGTATTCTTTATTTTTGTTTTTGTTTTTGCTACTGTCAAATCCATTTCATTCACCTCGTAATATCGATTATAGATACTTACAGTAGAATAATTTGTCACTTTTTATTTATTTTAAAATAAAATAAAAACTTATAGATTTACAAACAAAAAAACAACTAGTTTTACACCAGTTGTTATAATCTTAATTTAAATCCAATATCCCCCATGATCTTAGATGTTTCATATTGAACAAATCCAAGATTTTTAAGCAAACGAATAGATCTTATGTTGTCATCATAAACATGAGCAAAAACAATTTTAAAATTATATCTATTTTTTAACTCCAATAAAAGTGCTCGCATCGATTCAATTGCATAGCCATGTTGCCAATAATCACTATCAAAAGTATAACCGATCGTAATAGAATTAGATTCTAAGACCTCTAAAAAATAATCACCTATCAAAATATTATTTTCTTTTAATACTACACCTAATTGATAATTACCACGACTTCCATCAAAAGGATGTTTAACACAATACTCTACTCTTTTTAAGGCTTTCTGGTAAGGGTACCGCCACCATGATTGATAGAAAGCAACTTCCCTTTTATCACGATATTCACTCAAACGCATAGCATCTTTTATTTCCAACTCTCTAATTATCAAGCGTTGTGTTTCTAGATTTTCCATCAAGCCACCCCGATTCCTCTAGATATCATATCATAATATCATTACCTAGTACAATCGGTTTATTTTAGCTCATTATTTTATATTTTAGCGTATTTATTACATGTTTGAAGGCAATGACTGGATGTTTGAAGATAATTCTTTTTCCTGAATATTTCATAACTTCTCGAATTTGCTGCCGATATGTTTTTTGATAGCAATGAATCGGGCATGATGAACAAAATGTCTTTTCCTCTTTACGAGGGCAAAATTCAATTCGCTTAAAAGCATAATTTTTTAAATCACTTAAATCGACTTTATTACCATCTTCATAGATTTTAATCATTATACTAATTAATTCTTTTTCTTGATCAATCGTCATTAACTCTGTCGCCCCTGTTCTATTTTAATAATTCGATCACAGATTTTTAATGATGAAGGTCGGTGACTAACCATAATAATGGTTTTCCCTTGATGATTATCACTTAGTGATTTTAATACTAAAGCTTCATTTAAGCTATCAAGATTACTAGTTGGTTCATCCAATAGAATCAATGGTGCATCATGTAAAAAAGCTCTAGCTAGAGATAATCTTTGCAGCTGTCCCCCTGATAAAGACTGATAAAGGCTCCCGATCATTGTTTCATAACCATCTTTTAAACTAATAATAAATTCATGAAGATTGGCTTTCTTACAAGCTTCAATCACAGCCTCATCGCTAGTTTCCATCCCTAATTTAATATTATTGATAATACTATCATTAAAAACATATGTATCTTGGGTAACATAACTAATTAATTTCGCTAAAGAATCACTTTGCCATGTTTTGATGTCATGACCATTAATCAGAATTTCTCCGTCAGTAGGATCATAGAAACGCATCAATAATTTCAATAGCGTTGTTTTACCACTTCCACTTCGTCCTTCAATTCCAATGATTTCACCAGGTTTAATACTTAAATTGATTTTATCTAAAATCGTTTCAGCTTCATATTTAAATGATAAATTATTTATTTCAATCGTTCCTAAATTCCCCTGATATCCATTGATTACAGTTTCAACTTGAGGTTCTTCAGCTAATAAGTCAAGAACACGATTTCCACTTGCAAAAGTAATAACTAGATTATGTGCTAATGAAGATAAAGCCAAGACTGGTCCAAATGATGCCATTAAAGCAATCGTACTAATTAAAACGCCATTAAATTCAATTGATCCTTGGCGATATAAATAATATCCTAAGATAAACATTGCTAGTGAAAATAAACTAACACAAATATCTCCAATCATTCGATATTGACCCTCAAGATCTTTTAATTCTTTATTTTGCTCATTTAATAACTCACTTTTTTTATCTATTTCTTTTAGGCGTTTATTACCACGGGAAAATTGATCAATAATTCTTAGACCATGGACAGACTCTAGTACATAACTAGTATACTTACCATAATCATTCCGATAATTTAACCCCATATTTCCCGACTTCTTACCAACAATTAAAGGAATAATTACACCAATAAATAGGTAAGCAGTGCTTGCTAAAAGACCTAAAGCAAAATGATAATATCCAATATAGATAATCATAATAATCGAAACAATTAAAGCAATCATCACTGGGGAAATTGTATGTGCATAAAACACTTCTAAAAGTTCTACATCGCTAGTAATCATGGCTACCAAGTTTCCTTGATCTTTACCATCAAGTTTTGCTGGTGCTAATTTTCTAAGTTTTTCAAAAACAATATCTCTAATCATCGCTAATAATTTAAATGCGATAAAATGATTACACCATTGTTCCCCATAACGTAGAAAGCCCCTTAATATTCCACAAGCAATCAATAAATATAATAAACTAGTAAAAGTCTCATGCTTAATTACTTTAATCATGATTTCTCCTGCTATTACCGTTAGAAAAATAGCAGCCAAGTAGCCAATAACACCTAAAATAATTGCTCCAAGCATGATTAAGAGCATTGATTTGACTAAAGCAATCAAACTGATTACTACTTTTAAATTACTCCGTTTTTGCATTTGCCTGGCCTCCATAATTCTCAATTTCTTTTTGGGTATTAACTAACTCTATATATTCTGGATTATTTCTCATCAATTCTTTATGATTTCCCCAGCCAATTAATCTCCCTTGACTAAAGACATAGTTACATTTACAATTTTCGACACTTGCTAAACGATGTGAAATTAAAATAACAATTTTTTCATCACGCATCTGCTCAATTACTTTCATAATTATTTCTTCACTTTCAATATCAATATTAGATGTCGCTTCATCAAAAATATAAACACTAGTATCATGCAATAATGCTCGGGCAATACTTAAACGTTGTTTTTGTCCACCAGACAAATTATTTCCACGCTCTTCAATTTCACTATCCAAACCATTAACTCCATCAAAATAATTCCATAAATTAACTTTCTTTAATACCTCAATCATTATACTATCATCACAGTTATCATTCCCATCACTTAAGTTACTGCGGACAGTTCCTGCAAAAATATAAGGATTATGTTCAACCATTGTTATTTGTTTCATTAAACTTTGATGTTTGACTTGATTGACTTGATTTCCATTGTAGCTTAAAACACCTTGATAATTATCATAATAACCCATTAATAATTTAGCAATCGTACTTTTACCACTCCCTGAGCTTCCAACCACACCATAAATACCAGGTTCATCAATTTCTAAACTAACATCCTTCAATACTATTTCTTCATCATATCCAAACGACAGTCTAGTAATTTCAATTTTTTCAATCTCAGTAATTTCTAATTCTTTATGATCATTTACCGGTGTATCTAATAACCTAAAAATTTTCTCACTTGCGGTATTACCATTCATAGCGATATGGAAAAATGATCCTAGCAGTCTTAACGGAATGAAAAACTCTGCTGATAACATGATCATCATAAATGTTTGCCCTAAATCAATTGCTCCACCTTGATAACTGTATAGTGAAATAATAATTCCTAGTGCTGCACCACCATAAGCAACAAGATCCATAATGCTGATAGAATTTAGCTGCATTACCAAAACCTTCATCGTAATATTTCTAAATCGTTGTGCTTCTTCATTCATTTCAAGATGTTTAGCTTGATCCCCTTGATACCCTTTCAATGTTGTCAAGCCGCGAACATTATCTAAAAAGCGTTCAGCAAGATTCCCGTAAAGACCCCAATACTTATTTAATAATCTTTTAGCAAACTTTTGAACTAAGACGATCGATACCGGAATTAAAGGAACACAAACAAACAATACTAGGGCTGCTTTGAATTCTACTCGTCCCAAAATAATGAACAGTGTCAGTGGTGCTAACATACTATAGAAAAACTGTGGCAAATATTTACCAAAATAAATCTCTAATTGTTCAACTCCTTCGCTCATTAATTGCGTTAATGAAGCCGTACTGATTACATCACTATAATGATTATTTAATAATAATACTTTCTGATAAATATCACATCTTAGTTTTCCTTTAATATTTTTTGCAGCTTTAAAAGAAAAAGATGATACTAATTTACCAAAATAACCTTTAATCAAAATTAATACAATTATGATTATGATTTTAATACTAAAATTATTTACTTGATGCCCCTGGTAAAGTTCATTGATCATATTAGCTATAATTGCAACAATTACTACTTGACTAATCAATGCCAGCCACTGCATCAAAACTTGTAAATAAATATATTTTTTATCCTCTTTTAAATAACTAACTAATCTTTTATTAATCATTGCTCACTTCTTTAATTGTTTTAATTCGAAATGCAAAATAATAATACTTAAATATTACTAATAAAACAATTGTTATCCTTCCATAAATATTATCCATCATTAAAAATGCAATTAATAACATCGTACTTGCAAACGATAACAACATCACTTTGGTTTTCAATGTCATAGCTCTTTTAGTTACAAAGTCATTTAAATGATTTTGATAAATTTTTGTCCCTTCAAACCAGACTTTAGCCCGTGAAGAACTTTTAGTAAAAAAGAACATTGCCACTAAAAGAAAAGGAGTTGTTGGTAAAACTGGTAAAACTACGCCAATCATTCCAATCCCTGTAAATATTATTCCTAGCATAAAATATAGATATTTCATATCGTTCTCCTTATGTTATATTCATCTAACATACTTTAACATTTACTTTTCATCTTTTCAATAATAAGTTAGTCTAATTTAACAATTTAATCAAAAAAGAACTTAGTTTCTCAACTAAGTTCACTACTTTTAATTATATCTCTTTTTTAATAATGCAATTCCACAAAGTCCTGCTAATGTAGTTATTGCGTATAATCCAAGGCTCACACTATCACCAGTCTTAACTGAAGTTTTAGGTGTATCAGCTGGTGTTTCTGGTACTGGTGCAGGTGTTGGTTGTTCTGCTGTTTTTCCATATTCAGCAGCCCAATTCATAATACTAACACCTTTAGCATCTTTAGGATTGTTATTTAATGTATAGATCCAAGACCAGTGATCACTATATTGAACTAATGTTGCTACACCATCTTGATCATAATCTTCTGCAAATTCTAATTTATTAGAACTTGCTCCTGTACTAGGATCTGTTACTGCTACTGTTTCATATAAAGATAATTTATATTTTCCATCTTTAGTTTCAGAAGTTGTAAAATCAGAATTTAAATCTTGTTTATGTTCTGAAGTAATTAATTCTTGTCCATCTGTTAAAGCATTAAATAAACGGATTGAGCAATCTTCTGGTTTAACACTGCTATCTGTTTTCCCTTGAACTAACCAAATTGCAGTATCAGAATTTTTAATACTTGCTAATTCTGCATCAGTTGGAGTTTCTCCACCACGAGCATCTGCTACATCTAATGCAGGACAGTTGATCATTGCAGCAGCAAATAAATCTGGATAAGCAATCAACATTCTTGTTGTCATATAACCACCAGCTGAACATCCTGAAACAAACACTTTATCAGGATCGATATTTTTAGCTTTGATTACTTCATTAATTTCATTATACGCTTTTTCTAATAAACCATCATTTTGTGCATAATACCAAGTATCTGGTGCTTGGAAAGCCATAACATGAGCCCCTCCAAAAATATTTTGAGTCTCATCTGTAGCCCAAGCAACTGTACCACGATTAGCTAACATTTGTGCAACATTGTTGCCAGAAGATAAATAATCACCTTCACCATTACCATGGAACCAAACAATCAATGAATCTGCACTACCTGCATCATAATATTGATAATTAATTCCATCCTTTACTTTAACTGATTCAAATTTAGCAGTTTCTGCATTTATTACAGTATTATCACAAGTATAATTACCGGTATATGAATCGTTAATAACTGTACCATCTGCAGCTGTTAAAGTAACTGGCTTATTTTGTGTAACCGTATAAGTTAATTCAGCCGGATAATTTCTACCTGAACTTAAATAAGCTAAAGTGGCCCCTTCACTTTGATTAAAATAGATGTTTACATATTGTCCTTCAACTTCTACTTTAACAATTTTACGGTCAAGATCATAATCACCATAGCTAGTATCTTGTGTACCTTGACGAATATCTTCTGTTGATGCTTTAGCATGAACAGTAAATGTATCTAACCCTACACCTGTAACCTTTTTAGCAGCACCATAGTCAATTACCATTTTTGATACGACCTCACCCGCATCTGTCACTTCCCCATATAATTGACAGCTATAAGTATCTGGAGCATCAACAGCAAATAATGGGGTGCAATATGTTGTTGCTACTAATGCGAAACTTACGACCATCGCTAATAATCTCTTTAATCTCTTCATATCTCTTTCCTCCTCGATATATTTAGTTTATCACCCTTTCTCATTGAAAGCGATTACAAAAATACTTACTAAGTACCATAAATAGGTACCTAAAAATTAAAAAAACTATTGAATTTAAAATCTATTTATGATAATGATTTTAAAATTGATACATGAAATTATTTTTTTAAATGATATAATTATATTATCTCAACGTGTAGTTTGCGGAACGTAAGTCCAGTTGCAGCTACACTTTTTTATTATATGGAGGAATTTATATGTACAAAATTGGCGATACCGTTTTATATGGACGTGAAGGTGCTTGTAAGATCAAGGATATTGTTACTCGCAAACTTAACAATATCGATAAGCAATATTATTTTTTAACCCCATTGGATGATCATATAACTATTCTTGTCCCAACAGATAATGAAGAGGCTTTATCAAAAATGCGAAAAGTATTATCTAAGAAAGATATTTATGAATTAATTAAGACGATGCCAGATAATGAAACAATCTGGATCAATGATAAAAATATTCGAAAACAAAAATATAATGATATTATTAATCATGGGAATCATGAACAATTAGTTAAATTGACCAAAACTTTGTATTTAAATAAACAAAAACAAGAAAAAGCCGGAAAAAAATTTCATGTTCAAGATCAGCATTTTTTACAAACCGCAGAAAAAATGCTTTATGATGAATTTTGTCATACACTCAATTTAAAGCCAGAACAAATTTTACCATTTATTTTAGAAACTTTGAAAGAAAATTAAGGAGCATTTATGTATAAAATTAATAACTATATTATTCATAAAAACAATCATCTTTATCAAATTATCGCTATTCACAATCACACTTGCATTTTAACAACTTGGCAAACCAATGAAACAATCATTACGAATATCACCGAACTTGTCCGAAAGGTTATAACAGCTTCTGAAATGGAGGAAATTGTTGAACGAATTCCATATATTCGTACTTTAAACATAACTAGTGAACGATATCGACAAGAGCTTTACCAAAAGTCACTAGATAAATATGATGAAGTTGAGTGGATCAAGCTAATTAAAACAATCTATATTCGTCACCAAAAAAAACAGACTCAAAATTATGAACTAAAATATTTTAAAGCAGCCAAAAATATTTTTCATGAAGAAATATCACTTCTTCTAAATATTCCACTACCTAAGATTGAAACATACATAAAACAGAAAATTTTAGAAAATTAAAAACATTGACTTTTATGAGTCAATGCTTTTAATTAATCTAAATCAGTTCCATTTGAAGCAATAACTTTTTTATACCAGGCAAAACTTTTTTTCTTTGAACGTTTTAATGAACCGTTCCCTTGATCATCTCGATCAACATAGATAAATCCATAGCGTTTTGACATTTCACCAGTTGAAGCAGACACTAAATCAATACATCCCCAAGGTGTATAGCCTAATAATTCAACTCCATCTTCATTAATTGCCTTATCCATCTCTATTATATGTTCTCTTAAATATTCAATTCGATAATCATCATTTACTGAACCATCAGCTCCAATTGTATCTTTGGCACCAAGACCATTTTCAACGATAAATAGTGGTTTTTGATAACGATCATATAAAGTATTTAATGTGATTCTTAATCCTAACGGATCGATTGCCCAACCCCATTCACTAGTTTTTAAATATGGGTTTTTAGTTCCCTCAAAAGCATTTCCAGAAGTTTTTTCAACATTTCCTTGTGTTGAAATACAACGTGATGAATAATAACTAAAAGAAATAAAGTCAACTGGATTATTCTTTAAAATTTCTTTATCTTCTGTGGTAATACCAATATTGATACCTTCACGTTCAAACATTTTTAAAGCATAGTTTGGATAATATCCACGTGCTTGAACATCAATAAACATTATATTTTCCCGATTTTTATTAATAGAAGCCCAAACATCTGCAGGATGGCAACTATATGCATAATATTCGCCTCCAGCCAGCATACATCCTACCATATTATTAGAATCAATTTCATGAGCAATCTTGGTAGCCCAAGCGCTTGCTACTAATTCATTATGAGCCGCAATATATTTAGCTTCTTTTTGATCTTCGCCTTCTTTAAACATCAGTCCTGCCCCCATAAATGGCATATGTAAGATCATATTGATTTCATTAAAAGTTAACCAATATTTTACTAGACCTTTATATCTTGTAAAAAGAACAGTAACTAATTTTTTATACATTTCAATTAATTCACGATTTTTCCATCCGCCGTACTTCTTAATTAAATGAATAGGCATATCAAAATGAGTAATCGTTACTAAGGGCTCTATTCCATATTTATGACATTCATTAAAAACATTTTCATAAAACTTTAGGCCTTCTTCATTCGGTTCATTTTCATCACCGTTAGGAAAAATACGAGTCCACCCTATCGATAGTCTAAATGTTTTAAACCCCATTTCAGCAAATAGTTTAATGTCTTCTTGATAATGATGATAAAAATCAATTCCAACTTGAGCGGGATAATAGTATCCCTCTTCAAAATCTAGCATTTCTTTCATTCCTAAGCAAACAGGAAAACGGTCTTTACCATGAGGTACTACATCAACATTAGCAAGACCACGTCCCCCTTCATTATATCCACCTTCACATTGGTTAGCAGCAGTTGCTCCACCCCATAAAAAATCTTTTGAAAAAGCCATCTTTCATTCCTCCTTTTTACTATATCCTTACCTTACTATAAAAAAAGAATAAATACTTAATAGTTCACAAACTGTGAACTAAAATATTTACTCTTGGTTTTGTTGCAATCTGGCAATAATCAAATCTGTCACAAAGCGGATATTTATCTTATTCAATGTAGAATCAACAGAGGGAACATAAATTTTTTTCCCAGCAAAAGCAATTTCTTGATTGCAAGTTATTAACCAAGCCTTTTGTTTTTGCTTTAATATTTTAGTAATTGTTCGGTGATTATACATTAGTGTATTACCATTAACACTGATAATTAAAAATACAGCGTGATCACCAATTCGATATTCTTTTCTAAAATCAACATCTACTACAATAATCGGTATTTGAAGTGCATCCAATTCAATTTGGATCATTGAACATAGTCCTTTTGCCTCTCCATGACCTAACAAAAATAGGCAAGAACAATTTCTAATATCTTCTACGAGCATATCTAGATCATTATAATTGATCTGATGTACTGTATTGGTTAATAAATTATTCATTCGCACAACTAAATCTGAACTATTACTTCTAAAATCACTATCTAACTGAAAATATCGATCCTTTAATCCAAGACTTCCGACATACATCGAACAACTTTCTTTTAACTCAGCAAAGTTATCATAACCTAATTCTTTAACGAACTTCGAGACCATGGCTTTAGAAACATGACTTCCATCAGCTACTTCCTTAATAGTTAAGGAATTAATTATAAGAATATTTTGTTTAATAAAGCTAGAGATCATATATCTAGGATCACTCGTTTGACTATTATTGATAATATCGTTTAACTTATTAATGATCATCATATCCCACCTTTATTTCATTATACAACAAAAGCACCTTTCGGTGCTTATTTAAGATTACGATAAATAAATAACATACGATCTTTTCCATTAATATCCTTAATGATTTCATGGGGATCGTTAGGAAAATATTCTTGAAGAGCTGCTTCCATAAGCTCCCGTTGATCAAATCCCATTTCAAATGCTAATAAAGCCCGTTCCTGCAATAATGGCTCGACTCCCTGAAATATTTTACGATAAAAATATAGTCCATCATTACCACCAAATAAAGCCACATGTGGTTCATTATCTTTAACCATTGCTTCGATTTCTTGTTCTTGAGGAATATATGGGGGATTAGAAACAAAAATATCAACCTTTATTTCATTTTCTAATAATGGCTCTAACATATCTCCAACCATAAATTCAATATTAGCACCCAGATTCTTTGCATTATCTTTAGCGACTGTAACTGCTTTTAAAGAAATATCAGTTGCGAAAACTTTTAGACGCGGTTCTTCTAAAGCAAGACTAGTTGCAATCGCCCCACTACCCGTTCCAACATCACAAAGAGTAATGCTTTGATATTCAGCAAAATAGTCATCAATACGATATAAAATATTTTCCACTAATTCCTCAGTCTCATAACGTGGAATCAAAACGTCTTCATTAACTTTGAAATCACGTCCAAAAAAGTTTTCTACACCTTTTATATACTGAATTGGTTTTCCTTGATAATATTCTTCCATACCTGCCAAGAACTTGGCTTCTAGTTCTGAACTGACTTCTTCATCATACATTAAATATAACTCATGCGGTTGTTTATCAGCAAGGTGATAAAACAGCACTTTAGCAACATTAACATCTTTACTAGCATCATCTAATCTGCTTTCTGCTAATTTAATCAGCTCTTTTACAGTTGCCATTAATGTTGACCTTCCATTTTTAAACGTTGGTCTTCATTAATCAAAGCTGTAATAATATCATCTAATTTTCCATCAACAATACGATCTAATTGTTGGATCGTTAAACCAATACGATGATCAGTTACTCGATTTTGAGGATAATTATATGTTCTGATTTTTTCAGCACGATCACCAGACCCAACTTTACTCTTTCTTTCACTACCAACTTGTTCGTCATGTTGTTGCTGATAAAAATCATAAATTCGTGAAACTAAAGCTTTCATTGCTTTATCTTTATTATCGTGTTGTGAACGTCCATCTTGACTAGCTGCCACAATTCCAGTTGGAAGATGGGTAATCCTTACTGCAGAATCAGTCTTATTAATATGTTGACCTCCTGCACCGCTAGCACGATATGTATCAATTCTTAAATCACTTTTATTAATTTCAACATCTACTTCTTCCATTTCCGGCATTACTAGAACAGTTGCTGTTGAAGTGTGGACACGTCCTTGCGTTTCGGTTTTAGGAACCCGTTGTACTCGGTGAGATCCAGATTCAAATTTTAATTTACCATAAACATCTTCACCCTTTACCATGAAAGAAATTAATGAATAGCCACCTGCTTCGGCATCAATAGCTTCCATTACTTCAACTTTCCAACCTTGAGACTCTGCATATTTTACATACATCCGATATAAATCTCCTGCAAAGATATTTCCTTCATCACCGCCAGCAGCACCACGAATCTCCATAATTACATCTTTATTATCATTGGGATCCTTTGGAATTAATTCAATTTCTAACTTGCTTATAATCTCAGGTAAGCGTGTTTCCAACTCCGCTAACTCCATTTTAGCCATTTCTTTAATTTCAGGATCACTTTCTTTAGCTAGTTCTTTAGCATCGCTGATCCCAGCTTCTACTTCTTTATACTCTTGATATAAATCATATGCTGCTTGAAGTGATGACTGTTCTTTTGTAACTTCCGTCATTTTCTTAATATCGCTACCGATATCTGGATCCATCAGCATATGTCCTAATTCTTCATATCTATTCTCCATTGTTTTTAAACGATCTAACATACTCTCATTCATGATTTATACCTCCAAACCTCTCATATTATATAATAAACATACTAAATAAGCAAAATAAATTTTGTTTGAATTCATCGTCTTTTATTTACATTTTAAAACTTTTAAATATTTCTAATATTATTATTTAGTTCACATTCAGTTCACCTAGCTATTTTATGATATTAGTGTAGTAAGAAAACTACCCTCCCTTTAATCATAAAAACGAAGACAAGTTACTAACGTAACTTGTCTTTATTTTGCTTTAGGCCGTACTTTTTAAAAGAAGGTTGAATTTAACCAGTGTGTCTACTTGACAGCACTAAAACCAAATTAAAACCTGCTTCTTTATATTTTTATAACCCAAACTATAAAAATCTCTCATAATTAGAATTTATGCGGTTTATTAGGAACTTGATGGCAATGACGACATCTTGGTTCATAACTTTCATCAGCCCCAACCATCACGATAGGGTCTTCAAATCCTGCTGGTTTACCATTAACTAGACGTTGTGTTCTTGTCGCCGGGGCCCCACATTTAGCACAAACCGCTGTTAACTTTGTGACAAACTCTGCCCGAGTCAATAATTCAGGCATCACGCCAAATGACTCACCTCTAAAATCTTTATCTAAGCCTGCAACCATTACGCGAATTCCCTTATCAGCTAAATATTCACAAACTTCAACGATATCTTTATCAAAAAACTGCACTTCATCTATTGCTACTACTTCGGTATCAGCTTCAATTTTCTTTAAGATATCCTGGGCTTTTTCAACTACTAAACAAGGTACTTTAGCACCAGAATGAGAAACTATCTCACTATCAGAATAACGATTATCTATTTTAGGCTTAAACACAATAATATTCTTCTTAGCATAGCTTAATACATTGATGCGTCGAATCAACTCTTCTGTTTTTCCTGCAAACATACATCCACTAATTACTTCAATCCAGCCTTCACGGTATTGATGATACATCTAATTCCTCCTTAACTTCTAAGATCACGCACGCCTTCACTTGTTCCGTCTGGACCCATTTGAGCCAAATCAGAAAAACGGCTATAATTCTTTTCAAAAGCAAGATTAACTTCACCTGTTGCCCCATTACGATGTTTTGCAATAATGATTTCTGTTAATCCATTATCTTCTGATTCTTCTCCAGGATCTTTATAATAATCTTCACGATAAATAAACGAAACAATATCGGCATCCTGCTCGATTGCCCCAGACTCTCTTAAGTCAGACATCATCGGCCGTTTATTAGGTCGTTGTTCAACTGAACGTGATAATTGTGATAATGAAATAACTGGTACTTCAAGTTCTCTGGCTAATGCCTTTAGCGTTCTTGAAATCTCAGATACTTCTTGTTGTCGATTTTCTTTATTTTTAGAAGCAGTTGTAATCAATTGCAAATAATCGATTACAATCATCCTTAAGCCATGCTCACTTTTTAATTTACGACTTTTTGCAACAATATCATTGATTTTAATACCCGGACTATCATCTATGTACATATTACATTTAGATACTCGTTCTGCTGCGGCATAATATTTATTTGCATTTGTTTTTAAAATTTCACCTGTTCTCATAGAAGAACCTTCTATTCCCCCCATTGAACAGATAACCCTCTGAACAAGCTGTTCAGCAGGCATTTCCAGGGAAAAAATAGCAACCGGTTCCTCAGCTTTATACGCTGCATTATGGGCTAGATTCAAGGCAAAGGCTGTTTTCCCCATCGCTGGACGTGCAGCCAAAATAATTAGATCTCCCTTTTGAAAACCAGATGTAATCTTATCAAGATCACGGAACCCAGATTTTACCCCAGATATATTTCCATCAATTTTTTGGAGTAAATTTAAACGATCCGTAACACTTTTAATAACCCCACGAATATCTCTAAATTCACCAGCACTTCGATCTTGAGTTACTTTTAAAATCGTTTTTTCAGTTTCATCAATAAAAGCATCAATATTTTCAACATCACCATAAGCATTTTCAGCAATTTGAGTTGTCTCGCGAATAATTCTTCGCAATGTTGCTTTATTATGTAATATCTTCAAATAATATTCACTATGCGCTACAGTTGGTACAGATTCACTTAATCTAAGCAAATAATCAACACCACCTATTTTATCTAGCTGGCTATGATCCATAAGATAAGATGTTACCGTGGTAACATCTACTGGAGTGCCTTCTTCATTGATTGCAGCCATTGCCTTAAAGATTGCTTGATGACTGTCATCATAAAAATCATCTTCAACTGTTTTATTCAAGATATCAATACACTTATCTTTTGAAATAAGCATTGAACCTAATAATGATCTTTCTGCCTCTATGTCATGAGGATATTCTCGATTGGCCATACATTTCTCCTATCGTTCTTTTAAATGAACATTGATTGTTGCAATAATTCCTTTATATAAATCTACTTTTAATTTAGTATATCCTAATGCTCCAATTGGATGAGCATCAATAAATTTTCTTTTATCAATTTTAATACCATACTTTTCTCTTAATTGTTCAACTACTTGTTTAGTAGAAACGCTACCAAAAGTTTTACCATCTTTACCTGATTTTAAAGTAAATTCTAAAGTAATGCTTTCAATTTCTTTAGCTAATTCTTTAGCTTTTGCTTGATTTTCTAAATCTTGTTGGTGCTCTGCTTCTTTTTGACTCTCAACAATTTTACGACTTGTATTTGTTTCTAGAACTGCTAACTTGTTTTTAATTAAGAAGTTTTGTCCATACCCATCGGCTACTTTAACAACTTCTCCTTTTTTACCAACTTTTTTTACATCTTGTAATAAAATAACTTTCATTATTCATTCGTCCTTTCATCTAAATATTCGTTGATTGCTTCCTCTAATAAATTAATTGCAATCGTTACATCTTCATACTTTAATTGGCAAGCTGCCATAGAAAAATGACCGCCTCCACCTAATTTTTCCATAATTAACTGCACATTAACATCACGGGTACTTCGTGCACTAATAGATACCTCTTCTTTACCTGTACGACCTACTGTAAATACCGCCTTAACTCCACTAATACCTAATAGCTCATTACCAGCCTTTGCTAACAATGTTCTACTATATATTTTATCTTGACGTCCAAAAGCAATCAAGATATTTTCACCATAACGATATGCTGTTTGCGTAATTGACAATTTTGTTAGAGTCGTATCATAATCATCTTCTAGATATTTATAAGCTTCTGATACATTCGCCTGCATCTCTTTTAATTTAGCTGCAGCCTGAAATGTTCTAGTTCCTACACGTGTCCTAAAATAATTAGTATCGATCAACATTCCCGCATACATGATTGTCGCTTCACGTTCAGTCACACAAACATTTTCTTTTTGATAATCAAATAATTCTACAATCAACTCAACAGTTGACGAAGCTGCCGGCTCTAAATACGTCAGCAATGGTAATTCAATAAATTCCTCACCACGACGATGATGATCAATTACAACTTTATTTTTAATTATATCAAGTGCATTAGCATCGATTGCTAATGACGGTTTATGATTATCAACATTCACCAGCAAGGTTTTACTGTGATTAAATTCATTAATTCTAGCCGGTGTAATAAAAACTCCACGATAACGTTCATCATCACGCAGGCTCCGAGCAATTACCCCAGTCTTTTCTTCCAATGAATCATAATCAATAATGATGTGTGCCTTTTTCCCATAGGCTTTACAAATTGAATACATTGCGATTGAAGCACCAAAAGAATCAAAATCCGATTGTTTATGCCCCATAATTAAAACATTATTAGCCTGACGAATCAATCCCGCTAATGATTGAGCAATTACACGGGCACGAATTTTATTTGATTTTTCATAGCTTTCACTATTTCCACCAAAGAAACGAATTGGTTCATCATTTGATTTAACTGTAGCCTGATCTCCGCCTCGAGAATAAGCCAGCGAAAGCGCAGAAAAAGCCAGCTCATCAAGTTCACGGAGAATATTACTTCCTCGTCCAATTCCAATAGATAATGTCATCATTTGTCCTAACTGCTCTGCTTGTTCTTTAAAATAATCCAAGATCTTAAACTTATCTTCAACCTGTTTACGATAAGTCCTTTCGTTAAACATTGCAATATAACCATCACTTTTATAGCGTTTCAAAACAATTCCATTTTCTTTTGCCCAATCTAATACGATCTGGCGTGTCGTTGATTGAATTGAAGCAGCTGTTTGTTCATCAGCCTGTTCAATCGACTCTTCATAGTTATCAACCGTAATATACGCAACACAAACCTGCTGATCTTCAAACTCTTTACTAATCCCTACATAATCACTTACATCTTTTAAATATAATAAACGGCTTTCCTTACTATTATAAACCTCAAATTTACGAGAATTGATATCAATCACCTTAATATCATCATCTTCAAATAAAGAAGCTAATAACGGTTGCCATTCTAATAATTTTTTACCAACAATATTTAATTTCATCTCAGTAAATAAATCACTGATCCAAGAAATATTCCGGTTTTCATCATATTTAATCAGGCCGATTCCACCAAAAATAAAGGCATTTTTAGCTTCATTATTTAACGCTTCACTAACACTTAAATTATTTTCATTAGCCAAACTTGATGAATAAAAGATAAATCCTAGAACAATAACATTCTTTATAAATATATATGTAGCCAGAACTAAAGATGTATTACTAGAAAGAAATACATATCCCATCAAAGCAAATATAAATTCAATCAATAATAAAGCAATCACTACATTCTTTATTCGTGTCATCTTTACTGTCATTTAGCTCACCACCTCTAGAATAATATCATTATACATTAATTTTACTTTCTTTTCATCAATTTGCTTACGATTATATTTGAATACACACGAACGATGTAAGATTCACTAATAAATAGAAATATCCACAGCAATGCAAACGATACTTCCGGTGTTAGAATATTTTTTAACATTGGTATTAACGAAATAATCTCTCTATACATCTCAAGTCCCTCTTGATAAACATTGATTCCTAATAATCCTCCCAATAGAAAGAAAATTAAAAAGTTTTTTATTGCTGAAATGATCATTAAGCCATATTTAGAAAAACATTTCTGCTTTTCATGTTTTAGACAATACCCATAAAATATCCCCATCACTAAAGTAAAAGTAACATAAAATGTAAAAAATAATTCACCAACTAAAAATAAAATTACAAAAGTAACTGCTAAAACACTCAATCCTGCTCGATAGTCATATAAATAAGTATAATATACAAGCCCAATAACCATAACATAAGCTAAAACAATATCAAAGATACTCCCAGTATAAAGATTAATAACTCCTAGTACACCAAATAATGATGCCAACATCGCACCTTGTGCCATGACTTTAACTTTATTACCATTCACCTTAATTTCCTCCTTAAAAGAAAAATGCCCGCAGGCATTTTATTCAAAAATATGATAGCTCTTTTTTCCATTCTTTTTAGCTTCGTAAGCAGCACTGTCAGCTTGATGATAAATTTCATCAAATATCACTCGAGGAGTCTCGACAAAAGTGACACCAACTGAACATGAAATATCAATTTTACTTCCTGGACAAGTCGTTGCTAGTGCCTCACTAACCTGTTTTGCCTTAGAAATAACATCTTTTTTAGCTCCTACTTCTTTCATATAGACCATGAATTCATCGCCCCCAAAACGACCGACAACATCATCACCACGGAATAATGACTTTAATCGATTAGCAACAAAACGTAACGTTTCATCACCAGCACTATGTCCATTTGCATCATTAACTAATTTAAAATTATCTACATCAATCATAAATAAGGCTCCATAGTTACCTGGTTCAACTAACTGAATCTCTGATGTAATTACCCGTTCCAATTCACGACGATTAATTAATCCGGTTAAAGCATCAGTCCGCGCCTGCCGTGTCAATTCAATCGTCTTACGTTTATCATCATCAATATCGTTAGCATAAAAAAAGCCCATCAACTGATTAGTTTCTTCATTATATAAAAACATCATATGCGTAGATACCCAACCATAACGCTTTTTCGTTGGACGATAAAATAAAAAACTAATTCTCAGATCATCTTTACCATCATGGTAAGCTTGACGTACATTATCCAATCCAAAAGTATCTAAAAATAAGTGTTTATCTTCATCAGCAACTAATGTAACCATCTTTTTAATAAATTCACTATAACTTGCTTTTTCATCTAATCCTAAAAGATTATAAGTAACATTGTGTGCTTTAATCACTTCATCAGTAGTTAAATTAACTTCAAGATTTGTAATTGAGCGTTGCATTAATTTTTGACGATATTTAATTTCTTGAAGATAACGTGACTCAAGTCGCACTTGCTCATCAATATTTTGGTAAACTCCAACGGCTTTGATCGGCTGATTGTCATCATCAAAAATATTAGTGAATTTAACATGAATCCAAATATATTTATCACTATTAAGTGCACGCATTTTTAATTTAACTTCCCCTGTTTTTACGCCACCAATAATCTGATGATAAAAATGATAAAAATCATCAAATGAACGTTCGTGAATCAAATCACTATCAATCAATGATTCTGGGATATTTGAAAAAGCAGCTGAATCAAAATACGCTGCACTACTTTCACTTGAACAAGAAACCTGTTTACTACGATGATCATATTCTAATAAAAATACATTACTTTGATTAAATGCAATATGATACATTTCCTCATTAATTCGCGATTTTTCTTCTAGCAGGCGTTCTTTAGAACTATCGGTAATCAATCCAACAAACACATTTCGGCCATCTTCAGTGCCAATATAGTTCACTCTAAAATATGTCCACATCAATGTCCCATCATTACGAAAACAACGGCAGCCATGCTCAAATGATTCTCTATTCTTAGTAGCTTCATAAAATTCTTCTTGTAGAGGTGCTAGATCAGGTTGATAAACAATTTCAAAAACATCACTATGGAAAACCGTTTTAAAAGCTTCTTTACTATATCCAAATAACTGATAAGTTCCGTCATTTGAAAATAATGTTTTAATCTTATTTTCCTGCATTTCAAAAACAATAATCCCACCTGGTAAATTATTAATGATTTTATCCATAGATGCTCTATTTTTCTGATTAAACAGTCTATCTTGATATTCCATTTCCAGACCTCCATTCTTTGTAAGATACTTGAAAATTATATCACAATAATATCACTTCTTCAATTGTGAGATTATCGACAAAAAGTCTGATAATAACCAAATAATTTACATTATTCACCTAAAAAAAGGAAACCCTAAAATTATATCTTAATACAAAAATTTAAAATAAAAATAAACTATCTTAAGAACAGTTTATTTTTTCTCTAATAACTCCGTCGTTTCCCGTATACTCTTTGCTGTAAGGGTCTGAGAAGTTGTAATCATTTCCTTGGGGGTTCCCTGAAATACAACTTTGCCTCCATTTTTACCACCTTCAGGACCAATATCAATGATCCAGTCAGCCTGTTTAATTACATCAAGATTATGTTCAATTATAATAACTGTATTACCGCTATCGACAAGCGAATTAAATAATTTCATCAATTTCGTTATATCGCACGGGTGCAATCCTGTCGTCGGCTCATCTAATATATATATTCCCTTTTTTATTCAAAGCTTGAGCTAACTTGATCCTTTGGATCTCACCACCAGATAAAGCTGTTAAAGACTGACCTAAGGTCATATACGATAATCCCACATCGACTAATTGTTGAAGCTTCTTAGTAATTTTAGCATTATCAAAGAAGTCAAGAACCTCCTCAATTGTCATTACTTTTCCTAATCCCGAACATACTGGGCAGGATCATTAAAAGAAAAACACGCGGCACTGCCAAAATAAGGCTTACCAATACGAGAAAATAAAATGCGTAAATCAGTATACAAATCACTAATTGTTCCAGCTGTTGAACGAATATTCCCACCCAAAGAAGATTGCTCGATAATAACCGCTGGTGACAAATTTTCAATACTTTGAAGATTTGGTTTAACATATTGTGGCAATTTTCCCCTTATAAAAGCCGCAAAAGTTTCATTTAGCTGACGACCTGACTCTGTGGCAATCGTATCAAAAACAATACTAGACTTTCCCGGCCCTGATACCCCAGTAAAGATTACAATTTTATGTTTGGGAATATCTAAATCAATATTTTTAAGATTATTTTGAATCAAACCTCTAATTTTTATTTTGTCCATTATATTCCCCTATTTAAAGAACAGATAACTTTAAAGTTATCTGTTCTTATTTAATTATTCATCAAATAGCGGTTCTAGATATTCTTTAATAAATTCAATTCGATCATTAACATCTGGTTTAAACGTAGCAGTAATCGATATTACTATTTTTTTCATGATATTTACATAAATAACATTTCCCCCATCACCCATTGCCATAAAACCATCTTGATGCAGCCACCATAAATATCCATATGCTAAATTAAGTTCATCATTATAACTTTGTTTTTTTATTGAATCAATAACCCATTGCTTTGAAACAATTTGTTGCTTATTCCATCGTCCTTGATTTAGATATAATTGCCCAATTTTAGCCATCGCCCTAGTTGATAACGTAAGTCCCCATCCTGCTGCATTAATGCCACATGAATCTATCACCCAGCCGTTAATATCTTTAGCTTTAAGAAAAGCTACTTGTTCCTCCTCACTTCTAAAAGTGATTTTATCTTTAACTTCAATTCCAAGTGGTGTAAATAAATATTCAGTAGCAAAATCAAATACTGATCTTCCTGTAGTATTAACTAAAATACCTGATAATATATCTGGCCCAATTAATGGAGCATACTGAAATTTTCCAATTTCACCACAATCACCTAGTAAATTAAGGGAAAAAGTAACCCAGTCTTTACTTGTAAAATATTTAATATAAGAATCTTCTTGATATTTGTAAGGTACAGTCATCGTCATCATATCTCTAATAGTAATTTTTTGAATTGCCAAATTATTGTTTTTTATTACATAATTCGGAAAAAAATCTATAATCTTTTGATCAATTTTTTCTATATAACCTTTATCTAAAGCTATCCCGATTAAAATTGAAATAATACTTTTAGTAACAGAAGCAACATGTACCGTACTATTTACGTTACCCCCATTAAAATAATTTTCATATTTTGTTACACCATTTTTTAATCCAATAATTCCTGTAATATTATCATATTTTGTATTAATGATTTCTTCTAACTGCATTATTTTCTCTTGGTTCATCTAGTTCTCCTTTATTTTCATCAAACTTTAAGCTTACTTACTGGATAATAAACTTCAGTAATAAGTTCTTTGTCACTTGTAACCTGTGATGGATCATTTACATATACTTCATACAAAGGGGCATCATTTTTATAACCTATTTTTTCCGCCCATTCACATTGTTTAATATATACCGAAGACAAATTAGAATAAGAGCCATGAACAACCGTTTTAAGACATGTTCCCGGTACAAATTCTCTAGTTCTATTATTTGTTTCTTGTACAGGAATGGCAAATTCTGTATCTAACCCTTGTAAAGTAAATTCTGAGCTGTGGAAAAGTACCATCGGTGGCGCGGTTACTGTTAACTTATCGGTCATAATTTCTCTAAACAATTGTCCAAAACTATTACTGTATGCTTCAGCAAATTCATCTTCTTGAATCATTTTACGAATATTCAGTAAATTCATAGGCGGTATTTCTACTAGCTGCACATCAATTTTATCTAGATACGACATAATTGATTTTCCTTGTTGGAGAGTTGTGATATCCTCATGCAGCTGCGCTAAAGAATTTTGATAATTTTGGATTTTTAAATCAATCTCCTTTTTCTTTTTCATTAAAGCTTTACATAATTTTTCATCCTGTGCTTCTTCTGTTTCAAGAATTTCTTTAATTTCTTCTAGTGAAAAATTATATGATTTTAAGCGATTAATAAATAACATTGTTTCTAACTGATCAATAGAATAATATCGATAACCATTTTCCAGATTGATCTCATCGGGTAAAATTAGCCCAATTTCAGCATAATATCGTAATGTTTTAGTCGAAACTTGGCATATCTTTGAAAACTCCCCAATTGATAACATAAATTAGTACCTCCTACTAATCTCTATGTTCATCTTACACCTTGCCCTAAGGGGAAAGTCAATGTAATCTAATTAAGTTTTTTATAATCCACAAAAAAGAGGACCTTAGTCCTCAAATAAACATGCTCCATTAGTTTCAATTACCTTTTTATACCAATAAAAACTTTTTTTAGGAATTCGTTTGTATGTTCCCTTACCGTAATCATCAGCATCTACATAAATAAAGCCATATCTTTTACTCATTTGCTTTGTCGATTCTGAAACAATATCAATACATCCCCAAGAAGTATATCCTAAACATTCGACTCCATCAATTTCAATAGCATTAAGCATTTCTTTAAAATGACAATCGAAATAATCAATCCGATATTGGTCATCAATAGTTCCATCAGGTAAAACTACATCCTTTGCACCCAAACCATTTTCTACAATAAATAACGGTTTACGATAACGGTCATATAAATCAACCATTGAAATTCTTAAACCAATTGGATCAATTTGCCAGCCCCATTCACTTGAAGGCAAGTAAGGATTTTTAACTGCTGTGACAGTATTTCCAACTGCTGTATCTAAACCTTCGCTACTAGCAGCTGAACATGATGACATATAGTAACTAAATGATACAAAATCAACAGGATACTTTTTCATCACTTCATCATCACCAGGTTCTTTTACAATTTCTACTCCCTCATTTTTAAATTTTGCTAATAAATAAGCAGGATATTCACCAAATACTTGAGTATCACTATAACAATATGTACCTCTCATATCTTGTTGGGCTTGTAAGACATCTTCTGGTTTGCAACTATAAGGGTAGTATGTCAGTTTAGTCAACATACACCCTACCATTGAATCAGAAATAATTTCATGACAAATTTTTGTTGCTAACGCACTAGCTACAAATTGATGGTGCATTGCTTGAAAAATTACCTGATTCCATTTAATTCCTGGAAAACGATCTTCAATCAAACCACCAGTAGTATAAGGATGACGAATCATACTATCCACTTCATTAAAAGTAAGCCAATATTTAACTTTATTTTTATAACGTTCACAAATTGTTTTTACGAACGTTTCAAAGAATCCAACTAATTTACGATTATACCAGCCATTATATTTTAATACTAAATTTAATGGGGGTTCATAATGTGACATTGTTACAAGTGGTTCAATTCCATACTTTGCACACTCATCAAATACATCATCATAAAATTTTAAGCCCGCTTCATTTGGTTGTTCATCATCACCATTAGGGAAAATTCGCGACCAGGCAATCGACATCCGGTAAACTTTAAACCCCATTTCTGCAAACATTTTAATATCTTCTTTATAATGATAATAAAACTGACTCCCATGCCGTTTTGGATACAAACTATCGTCATCACTTGCTAATGCTTCTTCAATATCTTTACTAGTAATATGATTATGAGCTTTATAATTTTCAACATCAACATCAAGGTGATGACGGGCACAATCAGAAACCGAAATACCTTTTCCACCTTCTTTCCAGCCACCTTCTACTTGATTAGCTGCAGTTGCACCGCCCCATAAAAAACCTTCTGGAAATTTTCTCATCATAACTCCTCCTATATAATTTTATTATAAGTTTTTAATCAGCAGTTGCCCATATCGATATATTGTTTCGGTTAGAATTATCAAATATTATAATTTGTTTTAAGCTTTTTTGAAATTATCAACCATTAGTCATTTTGCCAATCATAGCGCTGCCCAATCAATTCTTCAAGATGCCGTTCTATTTTATCGTAATTATGAACAATTAAAGATGCTACTAAGATATCTAAAATATATAGTGATGACATAGTAAAAATTACTGTTGAAAATTCAAAGGTATTTTCTGTTATCATAATTTGAAAATTATAATCTGTTAGATTCAATAACCGCTTATCAACATTCCCGGTTATTGATAAACTAGGGATATTATATTGTTTTAAACGTTTCGCAGCATCAACCATACTCGGATTTTTACCAGTATGTGATAATAAGATTGAAAATGAAGGAATTTTATCTTGCTGCAATCTTTTACAGTGATTCCACTGGATACTGTTATAAGCATTTGCTGAAATTCCGATTTCGTCAAGTTTGTAACAAATATTACGAGCAATTTCAAAATTGATTCCATCACCGTATAAATCAATTACTTGTGCTCGCTTCATTAAGTTGCTTACGCGAATAACCGTATTACGATCGAGCATGCTGCGAGTATGATCAATAGCACGTGAATAAATTAACGGCATAGTATGAATAATATCGTCAATTCCACTATTTCGACTGAATGGTACTACTTTTAATGAATCCTTTAATTTCATCATTTCAGGATATTCTGATACATAAATAAATTTCATATCAGCATATCCTTTAGTACCTAATTTTTTACATAATCTTGTAATTGTCGATGCACTAGTATAACTTGCATTAGCTAACTCATTAACACTCATTTCCAATAAAGCTTTAGGATTAGCAATAATGTAGTCGACAACTGCTTTTTCTTGATTAGTAAGATTTTCTAGGGTATTCATTTTATCAATAATCATCTCTCTATCCTCGCGTATCTTATTTTTCTTCATTATAATATTTTTATTGACGAAGCAACATTTTTTTCATTTTCTAAAAATTACTAATTAAAAATCCCCAGTTTTAACTGGAGATTTAAAAAATTAATTGAATTAGATAGCAAACATAGAGCACACAAGTCAAAGTTTGCCCAATTTTTTCTGTGATATCAAAAGTAGAATCCTTTTTCCAAACACGATACATCGCAATAGGTGGAAATAAAATAACTAAAAAATATGTGATGATTTTATATTTAGTGAAAGGATGTAATGCTTTTTCATCTGGTTTATTGAGCTCCTCTTTCATCCTTAAAATATTTTGTTGTCGTAGAGTCAATCCCCGATTGTTCTGTTTGATTACTTTTGTTGCCATCTCTATTCTCCTTGATTAATTTTCTTGCTTATTTGCAGCAAAAACAAATGGTAAATAAACGATAAATGATAATACTACACAAAGGGCTTGAGTAATAACTGCCCCAATACTTCCTCCCGAACCTAACCAGGCAATTAGTAATGGTGGAGTAGTCCACGGAACTGCATAAATCATTTTTCCACAGAAACCAATTACTGTCATAAAATATGCAAATGTTGCGGTAATGACAGGTGTTAAAATAAATGGAATCATAAAAATTGGATTTAATACAATTGGCAATCCAAAAGTCATTGTTTCATTAATATTAAATAGCCCAGGGGCTAAAGATAGTTTAGCAATTGTTCGATGGTCGGAACGTTTTGATGCCAGCAGCATAGCAAATAATAGTCCAATCGTACAGCCTGCTCCACCCATTGTTGTAAAACAACTAATAAATGTTTCATTTAAAATAAATTGTGGGGTTTGACCATTAGCTGCAGCATCAGTATTTGCGATAACAGCTTCTAACATGGTTGCTTGATAAACCGGTTTTAATACTTGAGTACCATGGATACCAATAACCCAGAAACAAGTTGAAAGGAAGAATATTAATAAATATCCCGGTAATCCTGTCAAAATACCTCTTAACGGCGCTTGAATCCATGTTGAAATCATATTGTAAATTGAATTCCCTGTTACTTTTGTAAATAAAAGTCCAAAGGCCGAAATAATCAAAATTGTAAGTACTGCCGGAAATAATGCATTAAATGCTGATGAAACATTTGATGGCACTGATTCGGGCATTTTAATTGCTAATTTTCCACTATCTGCTAAGCGACAATATATTTCCATTGAAACAATAGCTACGATCATTCCTAAAAATAATCCTTGTGCATTAGTAAACTCACGCGGCAATACATTGACTACTTCAACTAAATCAGTTACTCCCTCAACTGCAACTTTAGTAAACGAATCGCACAAAGATACATATGCAGAAATTGCAACAACTGGTGCCACTGTCTCTTTATGTCCTAATTGTTTAGCCATTTCAATTGCTATTAACACTACTGTACCAATCGTAAAGAAATTTAAAGTAGCGTAATTAGCTGCGGTAAATAATGGTGTCAATTCTTCAAGCCAAGCAAATCCATCAATTTTAGCTAAGCTGATTCCTGTAGTAGTTGTACTACACACAACATTACTAAACAGCGTACAAAATGCTCCCGTAATAATAATTGGCAGCAAAGCAGTAAATGCATTTTTAATCGCTGTCATATGACGTTGATTAGAAATTTTTGAAGCGACCTTTAATAGCCCCTCGGTAAGACGATCAGTCATACTCATAACTCTTTCTCCTTTTATCAATTAAAATTTTATTGTGCACAAAATTTAATTTATAGAATGATTGTAACCGCTAACAAATTTTAGTTCTACCGTAGAAAATTGCTTTGGTTGAAAAACGTCAAGATATTCAATATTTAGTTTTACTTTTTGAAAATTTCGTTCAAAATTTAATAAATAAAAACTATTAAAACTTTCTCTCTAACAGCCAACTCAATCTAAATTTATTTACTATCCTTCACAATTACCTGTTTTAAAATATCTTATTCTAAGCCGATTACTTTTCCTAATTTGAGTCCAATCCTCATACCTTCAGTTATACCTCTTTGAATCCATTATCATGATGCCTATCTTTAATTGTAATCATTTTTTATAAACAACTTGAATCATAAAATAATAAAAAGAGAACTTAGTCCTCTAGTATAGATGCCCCATTTGTCGCAATAACTTGTTTATACCAGTCAAACGAATCTTTTTTATAACGTTTATATGAACCATTACCATAATCACCCACATCAACATACACAAAACCATAACGTTTAGACATTTGGTTTGTTGAATTAGATACCAAATCAATACATCCCCATGTGGTATAACCCATTAGCTCAACACCATCTTCATGAATGGCTTCATACATTGCTTGACAATGTTGTTTTAAATAATCAATTCGATAATCATCATGTACCTTGCCATCAATCAATTCATCTTTAGCCCCTAAGCCATTTTCTACAATAAATAACGGTTTACGATAACGATCGTATAGATCAACTAATGATACTCTTAAACCAATTGGATCAATTTGCCAACCCCAATCAGAACTAGGAATATGAGGATTTTTAATTGCAGTTACAGTATTACCTGCAGTTTTATTTAATCCAGTATCATCTTTAGCCACACAGCTAGATGAATAATAACTAAATGAAATAAAATCAACTGGATATTCTTTCATAATTCTTAAATCTTCTTCTGTCATATTAATATTGAAGCCCTTATTTTTATACATACTTAATAAATATGCTGGATACTCACCATGAACTTGGGTATCAGAGAAACAGTAAATTGAGCGCATTCTTTGTTGTGCTTCTAAAACATCTTCAGGTTTGCATGTATATGGATAATACGTTAATTTAGTCAACATACACCCCACTTTTGCATCAGGAATATTATCATGAGTGACCTTAGTCGCTAAAGCACTAGCAACAAATTGATGGTGCATAGCCTGAAAACATACTTCTTCAAATTCTTCCGGTTTAAATCTTGATTCAATCAAACCACCAGTCATAAATGGATGTCTAATAATTGAATCTATCTCATTAAATGTAAGCCAATATTTAACTTTATTTTTATAACGTTTAGTTATTACATCAACATATCTAACAAAAAAATCTATTGCTCGACGATCATACCAGCCATTATACTTTCTTGCAAACTCTAGTGGTGGTTCATAGTGTGACATTGTTACTAATGGTTCAATTCCATACTTTGCACACTCGTCAAATATGTCATCATAGAATTTTAATCCCGCTTCATTAGGTACTAATTCATCACCATTGGGAAATATCCGACTCCAGGCAATTGACAAACGATAAACCTTAAATCCCATTTCCCCTAATAATTTAATATCTTCTTTCCAGTGATGATAAAAATCACTAGCATGTCGTTTTGGATAATAAACTTCATCATCCGTTGCTAATGCCTGATCAATCATTTCATCAGTAATATCACATAATCCATGTACATCAGTTAACTCTTTTAAACTTTTAGGATCCGTAAATAATGCCACGTCACTTACCGAAATACCTTTTCCACCTTCTTTCCAACCACCTTCAAATTGATTAGCAGCAGTGGCACCACCCCATAAAAATCCTTCAGGAAATTGTTTTGTCATTTTATCGACCTCCGTATTCTAATTTATTTTAATGTTAGCACTATTGATTATTAATTTCTTATTTGTTTCATCTTATGAAAAACAAAAGCAGTAGATTTCTCTACCACTTTCGTTAATCAATATAATTATTTAATAATCTGCCATCAGCAAAATTAAGCTCCGGATAATGAGCTTTTAAATTTTCTACAACATTACTGATACCGCTACCTCCAGATGTAGCGAAAGGTACAATTTGTTTTTTAGAAAAATTATAACTTTCCAAAAAGGTATCAATAATTCGAGGTTCAACATACCACCAGATTGGAAAACCTAGATAGATTATCTCATATTGATCAAGATTATCCAATTTGTTTAAAATCTCTGGTCTACAGCTTTGCGCCTTCATTTCTAAAGAACTGCGACTATTATCATCCATCCAATTTAAATCAGCACTTGTATACTCGATCTTTGGACAAATTTCAAATAATTCCGCTAATTCTTCTTGAGCCAGTCTAAGTGCGACTTTTTTTGTAACACCACTAGCACTAAAATACGCAACTAATTTCTTACTCATACATTTCCTCCTAAACAATAATAAAGGTATATCTCTATACCTTTATTATAAGATGACTTTAAATAAAGTCTAATACTTAGTTTTTATTAGTAGTAATGCTTATTAAGCATCTATGCTGTTTGTTCAATTTGTGCCTGTTGTTTTTCATATAGCTTAACAAAAGGTAAATAGATCAATGCAGATAAAATGATTCCTGCTAATTGACAAATTGGCGCCATAAAATTACCCCCAGATCCTAAAAATGCAATTAACAACGGTGGCATTGTCCACGGTAAATCGACATACATAATTGGACAAATATGAAGCATTGTAAGAACATAACCAAAAATAACAGTAACTAGCGGTGCTAAAATAAATGGGATGATTAAAGTTGGATTCATTACAATAGGAACCCCAAACATACTAACTTCACCAATATTAAATAATTCAGGTACTAAAGCAATTCGTGCAATTGATTTATTTTCTGGACGTTTACAAACTATTAACATAGCTATCGTCAAACCTAACATACATCCTGTTCCACCAGTGGCGAAGAAAGCCCGATGAAATGTATTATTGACAATATTACTTGGCTCCAACCCTGCTTTAATTGCATCAAGATTTTCAACAGCTAAAGTTGTTAAAATAGGATTGAAAACACCACCAATCATGTTATCACCATGTAATCCAATTGACCAAAATACTAAACTAATAAACATAAATGTTAGTACACCCGGTAAAGAACCACCTATATATAGTAATGGCTTTTGAATAACATTAAAAATAACATCATTAATGTAGACTCCCGATACCGCATTTACCCCCAAACCAACTAAAGAAATAATCAAAATTTCAATAAATGCAGGTACTAAATATTCAAATGATTTAGCAATTTGTGGTGGTACTTGATCTGGTAATTTGATTTTTAACTTATCAAGTTTAAATAATCCACAAAATAATTCTACTGCCACTATCGCTACGATCATTCCTGTAAATAGTCCTTGACTCCCTAATGAACTAGTAAAGATTCCACTCACAGTTTGAATTAATTCACCTCCCGCTTTAATATCTAATGATGTTTGAGTTACAGTTAATAATGAAACGACTGCTAATAAACCACAAAACATTGGACTGCTTTTTCGACTTGTTCCAATTTCACCACCAACTAAAAATGTGATTGCAACACTGATACATCCAATTGTCGCAAAATTTAGTGCATTAAAAGCTGGATTTAAAAAACTTAAATTCATTACCGCTGGTACTAAGGCCCCTAATCCCGTGGTATCATTACAAATAACATTTGACCATAATACACCAATTGCTCCAATAATAGTAAATGGAACAAAAGTCTGAAATGCATTCTTGATTGATGAAAGATAACGATTTTCAGCAGCAAAAACGCCTACTTTCATCAATATATCTTGAAATTTATCCATAAAATTCTTCTCCTCTTTTAAAAACATTGTACTTAATCTTCGCTAGCAGATAATTAAGTTTTTTCAAGCCATATTCATCTTAGCAAAAAAATAATCATAAATAATAAATTGTCTAGATACAGGAATAAAAGTTCAATTATTTAGATTTATCAGTAAAATATTTCGTACTTTTAGTCCTATTTAAGTTTTCAAATCTTTAGTAAATAATTAGATACTCAATTAGTTTTACACAAATTGTAATGTACTATTAAAATCGTATAAAATAAAAAAGATTACTCGACTGAGTAATCTTTACAACCTAAAAACAAATAAATTATTATTTTAACTTTGAAATACCTGTTTCCAATATTTCCATTTGTAATAATGTTTGTTCATGAGTAATAATCTGAGGCTGATGCTTAACAATACAATCATAGATACCATCATACACTCGGGCATAGTCCCCTGTTACACTAACCACTTTTTCTTCGTGATAAAAACCATCTTGATCATAATAGATAAGGGTACCATAATGCTCCGGTGTATCAACTCCAAAATCTTTATTCGTCGGCATATAAAATAATTTTAAATGTTCTTCTTGACGATCCTTGCTCTGTTTAATAAACATTCCCTTCTTACCATATACAACAAAACTAGGTCTTTCTTTAACTCTAAAATAACTTGATTTAACAGACACTTTCAACGTTCCATAATACATATCTAGATCAAAATAATCATTAAAACGCCCCTCTCCTAATAATTGACGAACATCATAATTAATTGTATCAGGTTTTCCAAAATAACTAATAACCTGATCTAATGTATGGCAACCATGCCCATATAAATATGACATTGCAGGATCAAAATGATTGATTTTTTCTGGAACCTCCGGACGATAATAATCAAAATGCATTTCTAATTCTAATAAATCTCCTAATTTCCCACTCTCTATTACTTTTTGTACCGTTAAAAAATCACTGTCATAGCGCCTATTTTGATATGCTGAGCAATACAGCCCTTTCTCATCAGCAAGAGCAAAAATCTCTTTAGCCTGTGCACTATTTTCCATGAATGGTTTCTCAACTAAACAATGCTTTCCAGCATTTAAGACCATTTTTGCATAATCATAGTGTAAGTGATGAGCTGTACAAATAACGACCATATCTATTTTAGGATCATTCAATATCTTATTAACATCCTCAACATACTCAACTCCATCAATAGTTTTCCATAAATCATGTCTAATCCTAATATCAAATATCTTTTTAACAATAAACTTATCTGATCTTTGTAAGACAAAAGGTAAATGGTAACGATTAGCACTTTTGCCATTCCCAATATAAGCTAAAACTAATTTATTATTAATCATTTTCAGATACTACTCCTTTCTATTATTCATAATATTTATATTTTATTTTTCTCATCATGATATTTTGATAAAACATCAACAATTATTTGGTGATCCTCATTATGAGCTAATCCAGATACAATAACACTTCCAATCATCCCTTTACCAACAATAATAGGATAAGCACCACCACATATCACATATCTTTCATCATTAGTGTATTGCTGATAACAATGACTTCGTTCATTCTCTTGCCAAATTTGATAAGTTGGCAATTTAAATAGTTCTACTGTGTTTTGTTTACGATTTAACCATTGATCACCTTTTTTGCCATTCATCAAATATTGAAAAACAATATCTTGATTTAAAACAATTCTGATTCTAATATTTTTTAAGTTTTCTTTTTTTACTTTTTCAACTAAATTACAACCAAGCAAAAAAGCATCTTCATTATCAAACTTATTAAAAGCAATTAGTTTTTCCATTTTATCACCCCATTTATTTATATCATAAATATTTAGAGGTTTTGTTTATTCCCCTTATTTAGTATCTAAAGTTCTATTTTAAAACCATAAATAACAATTTATAAGTACCTTTAGACCTAAATAAAAAGGAGTTTAATTAAACTCCCACTAAATTATTAAATTTCTTTTTCTTAGTAACAAAATATGCAATTATAATTGATGAAGCTGTTAAAGCCCAACTAATTGGATAAATAATCAATAACATATTATATGTATTGAAATGCGGGAAGACTAAAAACATATAACCTAACCGAACCCCGCAAGTAAAAATAACACATAATAATGTTGAAATCATAGGACTGCCTAACCCCCTTAGACTACCTGACATAATTTCTATTGTCATATTTAAAACTTCAAAAATTAATATATATGTCATTCTGATTGTCGCCAACTCGACAATTTTAGGATTTGAGGTAAATATACCTGCAAAGAACCGATCAAAAACAATAAATATCATACTTAATGAGACTGTAAAAATAGTCCCTAAGATCATACAGCCTCGAGTAGATTTGATACATCTTTTATAGTTGCCTGCTCCATAATTTTGACTATTGAATGTAATACTAGCTTGTGAAAATCCAGTTATTAAATAGTATACATAAATTTCAAAATTCAAACCAACTGTTGAAGCCGCAACAACATCAGCTCCTAAACTGTTTATTCCTGATTGAATAATAATATTAGAAACATTAAATAACATCCCTTGAATAGCTGCAGGAATCCCAGTAAATAAGATATCTTTAGTAATAGTCTTATCTATTTTTAGTTTTTCTAACGATAATTTCAATGGTCCCTGTTCTTTAGTTAAGATATAAAATAATAATAAAGCACTAGTTGCATCTGCAATCAGTGTTGCTAATGCTACTCCTGCAACATCTAATTTACAAACAACAACGAAAAATAGTCCTAAAGTAACATTTACAACACCAGAAATCAATAAGCAGTATAGTGGTCGTTTTGTATCTCCACCGGCCCTTAGTATTGCTGCTTCAAAATTATAAATCGTTAAAAAAATCATTCCAATAAACGTAATCCGTAAAAACAAAGCAGCTTGATCGAGTACTTCTTTTGGTGTTGACATAATTTTCAATAGCCAGACTGCAATAACTTCACCAATTAAAGCAATGACAATCCCACTAATAATCGAAAGTAATATTGAAGTATGCACTGCTTTACTAGTATCTTTTTCATTTTGAGCCCCTAAAAACCGCGAAATAACAACATTTGCTCCGATTGATAAACCAACAAATATTGTAATAAATAAATTAGTAATCGGGCTGGTACTCCCAACCGCTGCCAAAGCATTACTTCCTGAAAAATGTCCTACAACAGCAACATCTGCAGAATTAAATAACTGCTGCAACACACTTGTTGCTGCCAACGGTAATGCAAATGCCAGTATTTTGTCCCAAATACTTCCGTTCAAAATATCAATTCTTTTTTTTTCCATAATAAATCCCCCAATTTTCTCACTTATTATAAATCTTCTACTATACTTTAAGGCAAGGGATTTTCAAAAACTGAAAAGAAGCTTATTTTCCAAGTTTTACTTTATCTAAAAATAAAACGTAGCACTTATTCAACTACGTTTTATGAATACTTCATTATATACAATTTTAATAACAGTAAATAGTTAATATATCTGTAATATCAAAATTAAAAAGGTATTGATCAAAACTAATCAATACCCATATTATTTATTCACTTTTTAATTCTCGTCCATTCATCATATTACGACATCCATATAAAATCAAAAACGATATTGCAAAGTTTACAAATAGTGCAACATAGCTAGCTGCCATCATCGCCACGGTAGTGCCGCTATTCAACAAGATGGCAGTAGTGATTACAGCACTTGGAATCGCACCAATCAACATCACTATCATTCGCATAAAATTCTCCATCATTGGTGAAGTTCGACTCTTTAAAAGTCTAACAGATAGTACACTTCCACTAATAAAGATACTAGTATAACCAATAACATTTAATAGATAGACAATGATCATCATTAGACTTTGATGATAATATAGGCCCATTGCAATAAAAGAAACAGCTGCAACAACAAATATCTTTATAAATGTTGGAATGATTACCGCAATCAATTTACTAAACGGCTTATCAGGAATTAAATAAATTTGATAATTTTTTAATTCTTTAGATAAATCTGAATTTTGTAAAGAAGAAAAAATCCAAATTACCATCATATAAATAAACATTCCAAACCCAACGTCAACTGCTATTGTTACTGCAATATATATTCCAATTGAAATCAAATCACTAACACTAATAAAACTATTAGTTTTACGCATTAATAAAATATTTTTTGACATTACAGCATAAGCCCCTTGGCGAAACTCCCCCTTAATCCCAAGCTTTACTTTCTTATTTCTTAAAGCCTCCTGATCTCCGGCTTTGGCCGCTTTCATTCGTTTTGATAAATCTAGAGAATCTTGTAAAGCCTGTTCATAAAAATTACCTCGATAACCAATAAATAAAACATATACTAAGATTACAGCTCCACACAACAAAAGATATCCTAATGTTACTAACAAATAGTTATGCTCAACATAAGCAATCAAAGCTAACTTCATCCACCCAAAAATAGGAACTACATAAAATAAATTTGATTGCACAAAATCCATAAACAAAGTATGATAATTACCCGTTTGAAGATATAAAACCAAAACGATAATTACAACAAAAGCAATAATAATACCAGGAATGATTTTCGAATACTTACGATATTTTTTATCCCCAATTGATAAAACATAAAGATAATCTGTTAATAATAAGAAAAACAAAACAGTGATAACAGATGCTAAGTAAGCTAGCACAATAAAAATAAAATTAAATCCGGCACCACCGCTAAATGCAGCTAAAAATACTAAACTAATCAAAGCAAGTAGAAAGGCCTGAATAATTGTTTGGAAAGTTAAATAGCTCATTACTTGTCTTCTAGTAAAAGGACCTGTAAAAAGATAGAATGCATCCTCACCTGTAAATAAAGCTTTTTTTGACTGCATCAATGTTGCAAATAGCATAATTGCTTGAAAACCAATTAATAATAAAATTCCCATGTGCAAATCTATATTATTAACAGCCATAATTTGACCTGCATCCACATTGAATAAACTAACGATCATTGCACCATAGAATAGAATCATAATAATAACAAATACTCCACTTGCTTTACGTTTAAATAAGTTTCTGATTGTCCCTTTGATTTTTAATAACCATAGTTTTAATAACGGTTTCATCTTACTCACCATCCGTTAACTCAAAGAAATATTGTTTTAACGATTCATCTTCTAATTCATCACGTAAAACGTGTTTAATAATTTTACCTTTATTCATAATATAAGCTTCATCATAAATATCCTTAATAATATCAATGATATGGGTACTAACAAAAACTGCACAACCTTCTTCCTTTAGCAACGTAAAAATTTTTAAAACATCTTCAATACTAGCTGGATCTAATCCTACCATCGGTTCATCGACTAATAAAGCTTGTGGCTGGATTAAGAGTGCTAATAACATACTCAGCTTCTGTGTCATCCCTTTGGATAACTCTTTAGCCATGCTTTTCCTTTTCCCTGTTAATTTAAATAATTCAAGATATTTATTCGCAATCTCGTGATAATTGTCTACTCGATACGCATTTCCAATAAAATCAATATGCTCATCAATAGTAAGCAGATCATACAAAATCGGTGTTTCTGGAACATATCCAAAACAACGTTTAGCCTCAATACTATCATTAGGATAACCACAAATTTTAATCTCTCCATCAAATTTCAAAAGATTAGCAATACTTTTGATCGTTGTTGATTTACCAGCCCCATTTGGTCCAAGTAAGATTGTGACTTTTCCCCCTTTAGCAACTAAATCAACATTATCAACAGCTCTAAAGCCATCATAAATTTTTGTTAAACCATTTACTTCAATCATTTCAAATTCCCCCTAGTCTATATATTCACTATACTCTAACGACCTAGGGCACTGTCAACCATTCATGCAATAATTAATACTTTTTAAGAAAATGGCACTAAATAGCTATACTCACCAAATAAATTATTGTGCTTAAATATAATAAACAGCTATTTTAAATATCAACAATAAGAAGCTTACTCTACAAATTCATTATACTTTTGCTTGATAATATCTGTTAAACGGACATCTGGATGATGATATTTCTCTCTTCTTTCAATTTCTTTTTCTTTAGACATATATATCGCTGCTGTTGGACACCAATGAAAACACGCTAAACAGGTCATACAATTATCTTTAATTTTAATTTTTCCTTCAATCAACTCAATATTATTCATTGGACAAACTTTTATACATGTTTGGCACCCGATACACTTCTCGTCAACTTTAATTCCACGCATATTACAAGCTTTATATACTGCAGAATTTTCAACTTCAGGTAATAATGAATAATCTATCTTATCTTGTTCTATTATTGATTTTACAAGTTTTTTGATATTTGTCTTTTGATTAGCTAATGTGTCTTTTATTTGTTCAACAGTACTCAAATAACTATTACCAGGCATTGGGATTCCCTTACTTAGTGCTAAACTTAAATTTTTTTCTTGTAAAAGATTATCAAATCTTTTTGCTACATCTCCGGGATGTCCTCTATATGTTGTGAATATAAAAATATAAGTATTCTGCTTAAATTTCATTTTTCTAATAGTATCCCTTATAAGATATGGCATATCCCCATAGTATATTGGAAAAACAAACCCCACTCGCTCATAATCAACTTCGATATCTTGTTTATTGTGAAGTGCTGCAAGCGATATAACATCACATTGCCCATCAAGAGATGCTGCTAATAGTTTTGCTGTTGTCAAACTATTGCCGGTTGCTGAAAAATAATAGATTCCTGTCTTCATATTAACCCCCTATAAATACTTTACTACTTTTAGAATTCTTAATTATAAGTATAACCAAATTAACTAATTTTGATAGTATTCTTTCAAACACAGAAAAAGAGGGGCTCATGTTTTTATGAACTCCTCACGTGTCATCAAATACTTAACTTAATGATATCGAAGCTTAACTTTCCTCAATTACTCCCATTAACTCTAAAATCCGATTTAAATCTTTAGTATCAGTATATTTGATTGTTACAGCCTTTTCATCAACCTTGATCTTAGTTCTAAATTTCTTTCTTAATAACCCTTCAACATAGACATATTCCTTTGGTTTTTCAACTTTAGGACGATCTTTACGACTATTGCCTAATTCAATTCCCTTAACAATGTTTTCAACATCACGAACTGATAAGCCTTCTTCAATACAACGAGCAGCTAAACTTTCGGCTTTTTCTTGAGGAAGAGTAATTAAACAACGAGCATGCCCCATTGTAATTTTTCCTTCAAGTACATAATTTTGAATCATTTCAGGTAATTGTAATAATCTTAACGTATTTGCAATATAACTTCTTGATTTACCAATTCTTTTAGCTAATTCATCTTGCTTAAGATTCAATCTCTCCATCATCATTTGGTAGGCTTTAGCTTCTTCAATAGAATTTAAATTCTCTCTTTGAATATTTTCCAATAATGCAATTTCCATCATTTGTTGATCTGTAAAATCTACAATAATTGCAGGTATTTCTACTAATCCCGCAATTTTAGCCGCCCGACATCTTCTTTCACCAGCCACAATTTCATATCCCTGGATTGATTTCTTTAAAATCACCGGTTGAAAAACACCGTGTTCTTTAATCGAAATTGCAAGTTCTTGTAGCTTTTCTTCATCAAATAATTTACGAGGCTGATAAGGATTAGGACGAATTTCTTCTAAAGAAACTGTTATCTGTTTTGATTCAGGTGTATTTTTTTCAATATCATCAATCAAAGTACTAATATCTCCACCAAAAATAGCATCTAACCCTTTACCTAACTTTTTATTTTTAGTTGTTGCCGGCTTACGAGCAGCAGGCTTTTTAGTTGTAGTTACTGTTTTCTTAGTTGCTGTTTTTTTAGCCGCCATCTTTGCTGGGGCACTTTTTGTTGTATTATTTGGCATTTCGTTTACACACTTCCTTTGCAAAATCTCGATAAGCGCGAGCTCCTTCAGAATTATTATCATAATCAAAAATAGCTAGTCCTTCAGAAGGGGCCTCTGATAATTTAATATTTCTTGGAATCGCTGTTTTATAAACTTTTTCTTTAAAATATTTGCGTACTTCCTGTGATACTTCAACCCCTAAATTGGTTCTTTGATCAAGCATTGTTAGTAATACTCCTTCAATTGTTAATTGTGGGTTGAAAACACTTTGAGTTAATAAAACAGTATTTAATAATTGTGTCAATCCTTCTAATGCATAATACTCACACTGAACTGGTATTAAAACCGAATTACACGCAGTAAGTGCATTTGTATTTAATAAACCTAATGCTGGTGGACAATCAATAATAATATAATCGTATCTATCCTTTATTTTATCAAGCGCTTTTTTTAAGCGTTGTTCACGACCTTTTTTTACGTTCGCTAATTCAAGATCCGCCCCTGCTAGATCAATACTACCTGGTGCTACATCTAATTTAGCAATATATGAAGGAACGATAACATCATTAATATTACACTCTTCAACAATTATATTGTATGTTGATAATTCAATATGATCGCGGTCAATTCCAATCCCTTGAGTTGCGTTAGCCTGTGGATCCATGTCCACAAGAAGAACCCGATTTTTAGCATTTGCTAGAGCGGCCGCTAAATTAATACTCGTCGTAGTCTTACCAACGCCACCTTTTTGGTTTGTAATCGCAATTATCTTTGTCATTATTTAGCCTCCCTCATTAATATTTCTTCCCAATAGTTTCACCTAGTTTAACTACGGTCTCTTTATCATTCATACTATTTTCAATTATATCGTTATCAATAACAACTTGATTTTCTTTTAATAAAATAATTACTGTTGAACCGCCAAATTCAAAGTAACCTTTTTCTTCACCTTTAAAACATTGTTTCTTATCATGGTTAACGATTCTACCAACCATCATCGCACCAACTTCCATTTGAATCATTTTACCAAAATTTTTAGATTCAATTATCGTATAGCTGCGACTATTCTGCTTATAAATCGGATAATAATCATTAGCAATAGGATTAACTGTATGAAATCTACCTTTAATATATTTATTTCCTATAATTTTCCCATCATCAATAAAACTATAACGATGATAATCATCTACTGTCAATCTAAAAATCATCCAATAACCATTCATATATTCCTTAGCTAACTCATCGTCTTCTAATAATTCCCCCAATGAATACCTTGTATCTTTAATCATAAAACGGCTATCTTGATCAATTTTATAACATGATAACTTAGAATCAGCTGGGCTAATCAAAACATTATCATCAGCTAAAAAAGGGCGTTTTCCATCAACTATTTTACGAGTAAAAAAGTCATTATAACTCTTAAACTCTCTTTGTTCATACTGCGACATATCTATTTTATTTTCTTTAATAAACGGTGCAATTCTTCGTTTTGATAAACTAGAATTCATATACCAGCCACCTAAATCACTAACAAACTTGCATACAAGGATTTTTAAAGCACATCTACCAAGAAATGTGCCATAAAGTTTCTTTAATAAGTTATTTTGGCCCTCACCGTTAGTTTGAACATTCCCTAAACGATCAACGACTATCATTTTGTCACCACGATTTGAATCAACTCTACAATAACTAATACCCCTAAAGCCGCTAAGCCTTTTGACTGTACTTTAGGAACTTTAAAATCAACAATAAATAAAATCCCTGTAATCAACATCAAAGCACCATAAAGATAATCCAACTGAAAAATAACATATCGCAAAGCATATGCCATCGGCAAAATAAATGATGATGTTGTCACTGGCAAGCCTTGATAATACTTTCTCTTTTCTGTTGTTTCTTTTTGTCTTGTCTCTTCTTTAACATTAAAATATGCAAGTCTAATAACCGCAGCTAGAACATAAAATATCTCTATTGCTAGCCATCCAATTGAACTTAATCCAACATTATACCCTAAAATAGCCGGAAAAACTCCAAACGCCACTAAATCACATAAAGAATCTATCTGGATTCCAAAACGCTTTTCTTCATCTGTACGATTTTTCTTACTACGTGCTACCATACCATCAAAAGTATCACAAATACCACACATAATTAAGCAAATAAATGCCCATTGATACATCCCATTAAAAGATAAATGAATCCCTGCCATTGCAAATATCAATGACAAATATGTAAGAATAACCGTATAACTATAATAACCGATCATTTTTCTACTCCCTAATAAAATTTTCAACAAAAACAGTATAGCACATATTTAACTAATAAGGTACATTAATCTATCTTTTGTCTCTTAATAAATCTAAATTTATTTGATTAATTGATATAAAATAAAGCAATTGAGCAGTTCGCTAATTAAACATATTTTTTAATTATTCTAACCAATTTTTAATTGCCCTATCAATCTTGCACCTCTTAATATTTAGTTACTTCTATGCATTATATCAAAATTTTCTTTTTAAACAATCTTTATTATTATGAGTTATAATTTTTATACTATAGATTTAGTCTCATTTCCAAACTTTTCTTATATATTTATGAAGTGATTTTATTTATATTATTATAAAAGAAAAAATAGGTAAACTGATGAATGATATGCTCCCTTCTAAGTAGACAAGTAAATTAATGACTTGTCACCTAGGAGGGAGCAGTTCAGAACAACTCTTTACCTGCTTTTTATCTAGATGTGTTTATTTAGTTTTAGTTAAAATCAATATTTAGTGTTTGGCCTAACATAACATCCTTATTAATATCCGAATTTAAGCGAGCATCCGGTTTATTTAAAAAGATTACTGAGGTAGTTGAATCGTAATGTTTACTAATTTCATTTAAATCAAATGCTAGCAGGACATCACCTTTATTAACTTTTGCGCCTTGTTTTACCATTGCTTCAAAATACTTTCCCCCTAATTCCACAGTATCAATACCTACATGAATTAAAAGCTCTACTCCTGATTCCGATGTGATTCCGATTGCATGATTAGTTGGAAATACTGCGTTTACTGTACCATTAAACGGTGCAATAACTTTTCCTTCTGCCGGAATAATTGCAAACCCCTTTCCCATTACTTCCTTTGAAAAAGTTTCATCATTAACATCACTTAGTGAAATTAATTTTCCTGCTATTGGAGAAATTATACCATTTGTTTCAACAATCTCGTCTTTTTCAGTTTTCACAAGAAGTATTGCAATAACAAAAGACGATATAATACTAATCAAGAAAGCAATAATTACATTTGTAACATTTACCTGTAAATAAATTGGTAAACTAACAATACTACTAGAAGCAAATGCTGGCAGTTCAAAACCGGTCATCGAAATAAATGCACCACCCAGTGCTCCACCTAAACAAGCTGATATTAATGCTTTTCTATTGTGGATAAGAACTGTATATAAAGCTGGTTCTGTGATTCCTAAGATAGCTGATATACTTGCAGAAGTTCTAATTGTTCTTTTTTCTTTATTTCTTGTTTTAAAAATCATTGCGGCAACTGCACCAAATTGACCCATTGTAGACATCATCATTGTAGGAAGCAAGAAATCTCCTCCGCGTTCTGCCAAATTTTGAAAAATAACAGGGGTAAATGCCTGATGCATACCTGTAATTACTAACAATGGTCTAATGAATGATAAGATAAATCCCCCAATAAAGCGATTAAATGTAAATAGTCCTCCCACACAATATGAAATAAGTACACCAACATAGTTACCTAGAGGCCCTAACACAACCAGCATTAATGGAACCATAATTAAAAGTGAAATTGTTGGAGTAAAAATTACTTTTAGTGCATTTGGCATTATTTTATCTACATAACGATATATATAAGATAAAATCCATACTGACAAAATTACCGGTACAACTGAACTAGCATAATTAATCAAAGGTACTGGTAAACCAAAGAATGATAATGATGCTTCTGTATCAGCAACAAGAGTTGTAAAAGTCGGATGAATGAGAGTAGCTGCTAATACAATTGAAATCATTCGATTCGTATTAAAAATCTTTGATGCTGATGCTGCCAACAAGATTGGTAAGAAATAAAATGCAACATCTGCCATCATATTAAATACGATAAAGACACCATTATCTTGAGGAATAATCTCAAATGCTTTAATTAATGCAATGATTGCTTTCAACATACCAGCACTAGCAATTGCAGGAATAACTGGCACAAATACACTTGATAATATATTTAAAAAGCTTTTGACAATTCCTTGTTTCTCTTTTTCTTCTAAATTATCTGCTTCAGAAAAATTGAAATCTTTTTCAATCGTCTGATAAATTTCACTTACCTGTGGTCCAATTACTACCTGTAATTGTTCATTTTTAAACTGCACTTTTAATACATCTTTTAAAGCCTCTAGTTTTTCAATTTCTACTTTAGTATTATCTTTTAAATTCATGCGTAAGCGAGTCATACAGTGCATGATATTTTTTACATTATCTTTACCACCTACATACGCAATGATTTGTTTTCCTAATTCTGTATAAGTCATGATCATTCCCCCTGATTATTTTCTTTTAAAATATTTCCATTTGATTTAATAAACTCTTTCATCCAGTAAAATGATGCTTTGGGATATCTCTTTTTAGAGCCATTTCCTTTATCGTCCATATCCACATAGACCCAGCCATAACGTTTTTTCATCTCACCAGTGCTTAGTGATACTAGATCGATGCCTCCCCACATGGTATATCCTAAAACTGGTACCCTATCAATTTCTACCGCCTTTTTTATTTCTAAGAAATGGTCATTTAGATAATTGATTCTATATGTATCGTTTACAAAATTATTTTCATCCGGTTTATCGACTTCGCCCAAACCATTTTCGACAATAAAAATTGGTTTTTGATAACGATCATACACTTCATTTAACACATATCGTATACTAACTGGATCAATAGGCCATCCCCAGGGTGTAGATTTTAAATATGGATTTTCACCGAATGGTAATGCGATGATTCCTAATTTATCGTCTTTCCCAATCGTTGTTGATCTATAACAGCTAAATGAATAAAAGTCTAAGGTTCCTTCTTTTAAGATTTCTTCATCATTTTCTTCCATTCTTATAGTCACCTTATATTCATCCCAGAAACTTCGTGCAAAGCTTGGATAATAACCTCTAAGCATTACATCTGAAAAATAGAATAGTCTTCTCCTTTGTTTCATCCATGCAAGTTGATCATCAGGATGACACGTTTTAGGATACGATGGACTAGTTGCATACATTGCTCCTAACATTGCTTTTGGCATAATTTTTTTTGCTAAAATTTTAGCCCTGGCACTGGCGATAAACAAATGATGAATTGCCTGCCAAGTAGTTTGAGCATCTGAATTTCTTGTACCCAGATGCGAGAATCCTTGAAGTACATTAAGTTCATTAAACGTAAGCCAGTATTTGACTTTTCCTTTAAACCTTTCAAATAACGCATTACATAACTTTTCATACAAATCAATCATTATTCGATTAGACCAGCCATCATATTTATTAGCAAGATATAAAGGAAGCTCATCATGGCAAATTGTAATCATTGGTTCAATATTGTATTTTAAACATTCATCAATGACATCTTCATAAAACTGTAAACCTTCTTCATTCGGAGTTTTTTCCTCACCAGTAGGATAAATTCTTGTCCAGCAGATTCCAAATCTCATCATTGATAATCCCATTTCTGCTAATAACTTAATATCCTCTTTATAGTGATGATAAAAATCAACCGCATTATGACTAGGATAATAAACATGATCGTGAATACACCCTACTGCACCTTCTGGAAATGATTCTCTATATGCAACTGAACCTAACGTTCCATCCGGCAATCTGTATGTAAGCCTTCTAGGGGTTGTGTACGAACCATCAGTCACAATGTCATGTGTAATGAGTCCTCTTTTTCCTTCATTAAATCCACCTTCATATTGAAAGTCTGCACTGGCACTTCCCCAATACATTTTAAATGGATAATTCATATTTTGTCCTCCTGTACCTGTCTTATCACACTGTTAGTATAATAAAAAAAATCACTTAATCTGTGATTTTTCACAAGCTGGCACACTGTTTCAAAACATGAAACAAAAGCTTACCTTTAATAACTATTTGTCATTTATTAAAAAAGAGATAAGAATATGTTGATCAAGTCCTTAGCTATTGAGCGCTTGATCGTCATACTATTATATCCTCACTCTCTTTTAAAAGACTTATATTTTCTTAGACTATTCCACTGATTCTCATATGAACAGGAAAATAAAATCAAGGCTTTTAAGCCTTGGATTTTGTTATTTATGAAACACATTTAACTACTCTTGCTTAAATCTCTTACTTTATCATCAATAATAATTATCAGTATATTTTTTATGATAAATAAGCGAAATAAGATTAGAATACATCTCTAATATAACGGACGATGAATAACTAAATTCTTCAGATAATTCAATATATTTATGAACAAAAGGAAAATGTTTTAACTTATTTGCAGTTATCATATATATTTTAGGACCAATTTCTCTATCCATAACACTCAAACGATCCAGCACTCTTTCTAAAAATCTTCCCCCGGCACTAAAAATAATAATCAGATTTTGATCATCTAAAGTCTCCAGCATTTCTCTTTGTTCATTTGGATCCTGTGTTGAATAAATGAATTTATGTAAAATCGTTAAATAATATTGAAGGGAAATAGCCGGAAAACTAGATTGAACATGTCCCATTAAAACTACTCTCTTATAGTCATGAATATCTTTAACTAACTCTTCGAGAGTGTCCGTATCCATATTTTGATTTAAATAATTAATTATTTCTTTAGAACGTTCGAAATAGTTCACAACATAATCTTTGGTTGTAACACCATCAATATGAGAAAATCTTTCTGCAATAAATGAGTTATATGTTGCAATCGCATATTGAAGCTCCATAAAATCCTCATACCCGATTTTACGACAGAAGCGGCTAATTGAAGACTTTGATACATTACAATTATCAGCTAATTCTTTAGTAGTAATTACCTTTCGCCTATCAAGATTTTCTAAAATATACTGTGCGATAATAAAATTCATTGAATCTGATGATTCTCTATTGATTACATTTAATAATTGAATCCTTATATTACTCATAAAATATCCCTTAACCTTTCCTTATATTATAAGATATCTTGATTCTAATTACTAGAAAGAAAAATTTGAGTTTCATTTTTTCTTGAAATCATCTATTTAAATATCTCGTAGATATGTCTTCAACACTTAAAAATATTACTTATGTAAAAAAGGTATGATATGGTCATACCTCTTTATCATTTTTATAATAACGGCTATCTTGATATAAAATAACCTCATCATTAGCTAATGATTTTTTTACATCTATTAATCGTTGATTTGAGGATCCACGGAATCTTAATTTACGATCCTTCAATGCTTCAACAAACGGTCCATCAATTAAAACATCTAAATATGATAAAATCTCAACATCAAAATCTTTGATTTCTTCATATAAGAAAGAAGAATATAACCAGATTGTCTTATTAGGACATTGTTCCTTAAGATGTTTTAATAAAATGGAAACATCCTGGCGATTTTCCAACTCTAATGGTTCACCACCAAGAATCGTGATTCCTACGATATGCGGCTGATTTACTAATTTAATTAAAATATTTTCAGTTTTTAAATCAAATTTATTCCCGCCAGTAAAATCCCAAGTTTCGGGATTAAAACAGTTTGGACAATGTCGTTTACAACCTTGAACATATAAAGATACCCTAATTCCTTCTCCGTTAGCAATATCCGTTTTTCGAATTTGAGCATATCTCATCGTTACTCACCATAAAGATGATTATCTAAGTGAACAAAACGTTCAGCAATTTCTTGTGTTCTACCTTGATTCCAGAAATTATCACCTAAATAACCACAAGTACGACGACAAACATTTAAAGTTTTATGATTACGATTTCCACAATTTGGACAATACCATTCCCGATTTTCATCTAGTAAGATTTCGCCGTCAAATCCGCATTCCTGACAATAATCTGATTTTGTATTAATCTCTGCATATTGAATTGTGTTATACATATAGTCAATCAACGCTGATAAAGCATCTAAATTTTCTGACATATTAGTGACTTCAACATAACTGATTGCTCCGCCAGAAGATACTTTTTGGAATTTTGCTTCAACTTGCAGTTTATCAAAAGCATCAATATGTTCTTTAACATTAACATGATATGAATTTGTTAAATAATCCTTATCAGTAATTCCTTCAACAATTCCAAAACGTTTCTTTAATGCTCTAGCGAATGTATATGTAGTTGATTCTGCTGGAGTTCCATATAAACCAAAACCTAATCCTGTTTCTTCTTTCCAGCTGTCACAAGCACTTCTTAAACGTTCCATGATCTTTGTTGCTAACTCATTTCCTTCTTTAGAAGTATGAGTTTGACCAATTAAAGCTACAACACATTCATATAAACCAATATACCCTAAGGAAATCGTTGAATACCCATTTTCCAAAAGCTTATCAATTGGTTCCCCTGACTCTAAACGAGCTAAAGCTCCATAACGCCAATGAATCGGGCTAACATCTGCTAGTGTTCCTTTTAAACTTTCATGACGTAACATCAAGGCCTCTTTACATAATTCTAAACGTTCATCTAAGATTTTCCAAAAGTTATCTAATTTATGATTAGCTGACAGACCAGCATCAGCAAGATTCAATGTCACTACTCCTTGATTAAAACGACCATACCACTTGTATTCACCATTTTCATCTTTCCATGGTGATAAGAAACTACGGCATCCCATGCAAGGGAATACTTGTCCCTCATAGTTTTCACGCATGATCTTAGCAGAAATAAAATCGGGCATCATTCTCTTTGAGACACATTTAACTGCTAAATCCGTTAAATAACGATACTTACTATCTTGCGGTACATTATTATCATCAAGAACATATAAAAGTTTTGGGAAAGCTGGTGTCACATAAGCCCCAACAGGATTTTTCATTCCAATAAATCGTTGTTTTAATGTTTCTTCAATCAGCATTGCTGTTTCTTCAATATATTCAGGTTCTTCTCTTAAATACATAAACACTGATAAAAATGGTGCTTGTCCATTAGTAGTTGAGAAAGTATTAATTTGATATTGAATCGTTTGAATTCCGGCTTTAATTTCATCTTGTAGGCGTGATTTAGCAATCTTAATAATTTGTTCTTCACTATAGTCAATTCCAATCAAACGACCTTCATTACGAACATTTCGTTGGTGCTTCTCATAACTTAAACGCACATATGGTGATAAATGAGCTAATGAGATAGTTTGTCCACCATATTGACCATTAGCTACTTGTTGTACGATTTGAGTTGCCACAGTACAAGCTGTTTGTAATGATTTAGGTGTTTCAATCAACTTATCATTAATAACTGTTCCTTTAGCAAACATATCCTTTAAATTGACAAGATCGCAATTATGCATTTTTTGGATATAGTAATCCATATCATGGAAATGAATGATTCCATCATCATGTGCCTGAACAATTTTAGGTGGTAATAATAGCCGCCGACAATAATCTTTTGAAAATTCACCAGCAATCAAATCTCTTTGAGTTGCTAAAACTGTAGCATCTTTATTTGAATTTTCTTCCATTGCTTCTTTATTAGTTTGGTTTACAATTCCATATATCTCTTTGTCAATCGTATTTGTTTCTCTTTGAAACTCCCGAACTTTACGATATCCTTCATATGCTTTAGCAGTTAAGATTTGTCCTTTTTCAATTAATTTTTCAAAAACTTGTCCCTCAATTCGATATATCGAAATATTATTATCACTGAATTGATGCCAGTTTTCTATCTCTACAGCAATATCATGAGCACATTTAGAATCAACGATCCCGCTTCCGCACTGCATTGCTTTTAAAATTGCTTTTTCAATTTTTGAAGCATCAAACTCAACGCTTTGCCCATCTCTTTTAATAACTTTCATTCTGTTCCCTCCTAAAAATCTCTTTTATTATGTTAACACTAAAACTTTTTTTATAAAAATAATACGCATCATCACCTCATTAAAATATTCAATTGGCAATGCACACAAATATTAATTATAACTGATATTTATATTAATTTCTCTAGTTTTTTTCAATTTTAGAAAATTAGTAAATTATCTATTTTGATACATCTAGTACTATCATCATCTAACAAAAATAATTGCTATTTTCCTAAAATATCAACAAAAAATATTTGTTTACTACTAATAGAGCATTTTACTTTTCAAGTCGATAATTCTCTAATATACTAATTTACGAAACTTATTATGGAGGACAAAAGAATGTACGTAATCAAGAAAGATAATACTAAAGAGCTTTTTAATATACAAAAAGTTGTAACAGCAATCAATAAATCTGCGACACGCTGTTTATATAAATTCAAAGAAGGTGAAGAAGCACAAATTTGTGATTTTGTTGAAGCCCGAGTTAAAGATTTCAATAGCAATGAAATTACTATCTCTCAAATGCACAATGTTGTTGAAGGTGCTTTAGATGCAATCAACCCTAAAGTAGCAAAAAGCTATCGTGATTACCGGAACTACAAACAAGACTTCGTGGCAATGTTAGATGAGGTCTATAAAAAATCACAATCAATCATGTATATTGGAGATAAAGAAAACAGTAATACTGATAGTGCTTTAGTATCGACCAAACGAAGTTTGATTTTTAATGAATTAAATAAAGAGTTATATAAAAAATTCTTCCTTACGACTGAAGAACTACAAGCTATTCGTGATGGTTATATCTATATTCATGATATGTCTGCCCGCCGTGATACAATGAACTGCTGCCTTTTTGATGTTAAAAGCGTTCTTGAAGGTGGATTTGAAATGGGAAATCTTTGGTATAATGAACCTAAAACTCTAGACGTAGCTTTCGATGTAATTGGTGACATTACTTTATCAGCAGCTAGTCAACAATATGGTGGTTTTACTGTTCCTAGCGTTGATTTATTATTAGAACCATATGCCATCAAGACTTTTGATTTATTTTATGAAAAATATCTAAGTTTAGGATTAGATCCAGAAACTGCTTCAAAAGTAGCTGAGGGTGATGTTTTAAATGAATTTAGACAAGGGTTCCAAGGATGGGAATATAAATTTAATTCAGTTTCATCCAGCCGAGGTGACTACCCTTTTATTACAATGACGACAGGAACAGGAACTGGCAAATTTGCGAAAATGGCTTCAATTGAAATGCTTCATGTTCGTCGACGTGGACAAGGAAAAAAAGGAAATAAAAAACCGGTTTTATTTCCTAAGATTGTTTTCTTATATGATGAAGAACTCCATGGCGAGGGTAAAGAACTTGAAGAATTATTTGAAGCAGCAGTATTATGTTCAAGCAAAACAATGTATCCTGACTGGCTCAGCTTATCAGGTGAAGGATATGTAGCTTCAATCTACAAAAAATATGGAGAAATCATCTCTCCAATGGGATGCCGGGCCTTTTTATCACCTTGGTATCGTCGAGGAGGAATGCATCCTGCTGATGAAAATGATACTCCCGTATTTGTAGGACGCTTTAATATTGGAGCGATCAGTCTCCACTTGCCTCTTATTTATGCTAAAGCAAAACAAGAAAGTAAACCTTTCTTTGATGTATTAGATTATTATTTAAACTTAATTAGAAAGTTACATTTACGAACATATGATTATCTTGGTGAGATGAAAGCCTCTGTTAATCCTCTTGCTTATTGTGAAGGAGGCTTCTATGGTGGGCATCTTGGTCTACATGATAAAATCAAACCTATTTTAAAATCTGCTACTGCTTCTTTTGGAATAACTGCTTTAAATGAATTAGAACAGTTAGCACATAAAAAATCATTAGTTGAAGATGGTTCATTTGCTTTAAAAACAATGGAACATATTAATCAAATGGTTGAAAAATTCAAAGAGGAAGATGGTCGTTTATATGCTATTTATGGGACCCCAGCAGAAAACCTCTGTGGTCTTCAAGTGCAACAATTCCGAAAAAAACATGGTGTAATTGAAAACGTTAGTGACCGTGATTATGTCAGCAACTCTTTCCATTGTCATGTTTCTGAAGAAATTAGTCCTATTGAAAAACAAGATAAAGAAAAACGTTTTTGGGACTTATGTAATGGCGGTAAGATTCAATATGTCAAATATCCAATCGATTACAACATGCAAGCTTTTAAAACCTTACTTAAACGTGCAATGAGATTAGGCTTTTATGAAGGTGTAAATCTATCATTATCCTATTGCGATGATTGTGGCCATGAAGAATTAAATATGGATGTTTGCCCAAAATGTGGAAGTAAAAACTTAACAAAGATAGATCGGATGAACGGTTATTTATCATATTCACGAGTTAAAGGGGATACGCGTTTAAATGATGCAAAAATGGCAGAAATTGCAGATCGGAAATCAATGTAATGAATTATCATAATATAACAAAAGATGATATGTTAAATGGTGAAGGGCTCCGAGTAGTTCTTTGGCTTTCAGGATGTACCCATCGATGTCCGGGATGTCACAACCCTCAAACATGGGATGTCACTAGCGGTATTCCTTTTGATGCTGAAGCTAAAGCTGAAATCTTTACAGAACTTGATAAAGATTACATTTCTGGAATTACTTTCAGTGGTGGTGATCCGCTCCACCCTTCCTCAATTAATGAAGTTGGTCAATTGATTAAAGAAATTAAAGAACGTTATCCTGATAAAACAATTTGGCTATATACCGGTTTCCAATTTGATGATATTAAAACGATTGATTTTATCAAAAATATTGATGTAATCGTTGATGGGCGCTTTGAAATTACCCAATTAGATCCTCAATTACATTGGAAAGGTTCTGCAAATCAACGTGTAATTGCAGTAGGCCCAACACTTGCTTTTAATACAATTATTCTTCATGACGATAACTAGGATGGCCATAGCCACCCTAGTTTTTATATATAATACAAATCCTGACCTAATGCTTTTAATGCACTTTCATCCGTAATCAAGTAATTGCCTCGTTTAACCTTACAAAGATACCCACACTGACAAAAGTCATTTAAGACTCGCTGTAACTGACGATAACTGCACCCGATCATTTCTGCTACTTGAACAAAATTATCCTTGATGATCAATTGTTGAGCACTCGAAATAAGATATGAAGCTAAACGATTTTCAACTGGATAATTAATTGAAATAGCAGTATTATGATTAGCATGATATAGCCGATTTGAAAGTGTTCGTGCTAAATAACGCATAAATATTAAATCATGTAATAAAATATCTTCATATTGCGCCACTGATATTCTAAAACAAACTGTATTTTTGAGTGCGTAAACATCATTAGTGACTTCATGATGATTTAGAAATTCAACTTCTCCAGTAACTGTGATTGGATTAGAAAAAGCTGATAAAACTGTTGTTCCATTCGCAGTCGTTCGACAGCTTTTAATTCTTCCAGATACAAGAATATATAAATATTCTAATGTCTGCCCTTGATGTAATAGATGTTCAGCCTTAGAAAACTCACATAATTCAAGATACTGATAATTATCATCACTCATCATCTGCTCAACTTTAAGCAAATTGATATAATACTCTCGATTTTTCATATATATCACCACCTTAAATATGACATATGTCGTATTTAAAAGCAATATCTTTTCTTTATAATAAATTTGGAGGTGTTAACTATGTATTTATTATTATCTTTTTTATGTGGTTTAATCGTATCGACCATGAATATTTTTAATGGTCAACTATCTGCCCACTGTGGTGCTTATCTAGCAACCGTTATTATTCATTTGATTGGTTTAATTACTTTTACCTTGATCATGTTTTTAAAAAAGCAAGAAATCTCCTTTAAACATCATTTACCCTTTATTTTATACACTGGCGGAGTAATTGGTGTACTAACTGTAATTTTTAATATTATCGCTGTCAATAATATTGGTGCAGCTTTGTTAACAGCATTAGGCTTACTGGGTCAAATGATTATTTCTATCATCCTAGAATCTAAAGGCTGGCTAGGGTCATTAAAAAGAAAACTAACACCACTTAAATGGTTAAGTTTAATAATTGTCACAATTGGAATTGGAGTGATGGTTAAATAATTGCAATAATATGTGCAATAGCTAGCGGTATGACTATTGTTTTAAGCCGTTCCATAAATGGATATTTAGCAAAAAAAATCGGTCCTTATCAAAGCACTTTCTTTAATTACTTTACTGGTTTGCTTACTAGTTCAATTCTCTTATTTTTTACCCTGTTACCAGCATTCAAAAACATTTCATTTACAAAGATAGATCTAATAATGTTAGTTGGAGGAATAATTGGTGTCTTTAATGTTCTAATTTTAAACATCGTCATTTCCAAAGTTACTCCAATCAAGCTAACTCTAATTACTTTTATCTCTCAATTACTTAGTGGAATGATACTAGACTATTATATCTATCACGTCTTCACCCTTAACAAATTGATTGGTTGTATTATCGTCATTATTGGATTAATTATATATCAATCTGCTGATATAAAAGTCATTTCAAATGAAGAAATTAATTCTATCTAATAATTTTCCTAATTATTTTAGATTGTCGTTGACAATCTTTTTCATGATTTTATTCAAATATTCTAACTTAGCTTTTTCATATATCTAACACATTTGTAAAAAACAGACCATTACTATATTGAGATCATAAAATCCTCATAATTTCCTTATAAAAAATTCAAAATGATAACTACAAGTAATAACATACCGTTCGCTTATATTTTCCTTTGTACTTAATTCTCCTATAAATTAAATAGCTATCTCTTTTTATCATTTCTCTCACCTCATATAGTATATTTTGTAAAGATAAGCAAAAAAATTAAAATAATAATTTCTTATTTAAATAACGAATATAAATGACACACATGATAATCGATGCCATAGAAGCAATAGGTGATGCAATCCCCATATGAAATAAAGTAATTCCGCTCAATTTACTAATTACTAAAGTTAATGGAATTCTTAAAATAAAGGTTGCCAGCAAACTATGAAGCATCGTAAAAACAGTATATCCACCACCATTTAAATAACCATTATAACAAAAGATAAAACTTGTACATAAACAATCAAAAGAATATGTTTGTAAATATAAAGCCGCATTTTTAATTACTGCCTGGTCACTAGAAAAAATTCGTGTGAAAATACTTCCATCAAATTGACAAACAATTGTCACAATCAATGAAATCGAAAGACAAAAAGCAATCCCATAACGCATTGATTTATACGCTCGTGAATACTGCTCGGCCCCAAAATTTTGAGCTGTCATCGTTGCAACAGCATTACCTAAGGCAATTGCTGGTAACATTAAAAATTCAATCAATTTTTCAACAACTCCAACAGAAGCACTAGCAACTAACCCCATACCATTGACGATTACCGTAATCAACAAAAAAGAAATACCAACTAAAGCACTTTGCAAGCCGATTGGTAACCCAACTTTTGTGATTTTCGCAATCATCGGAAGATTAAAACTAATATCTTGGCGATTAAACTTAAAACCTAATCCTTTATATTTTAGATAGATCAATGAAAAAATAAAAGCTCCTGCTTGTGCTAATACCGTTGCAATAGCAGCTCCCACTGCTCCCATTTGATAGCTATCTACCAAAATAAAATCTACAATAACATTTATTACACACGCAATTGCAACAAATAAAAGAGGTGTCTTACTATCACCTAAACCTCTTAAAATAGCACTAACTGCATTATATCCTACAATAAAAACAGTTCCTAAACTACAAATATATAAATAACTTCTAGTTGCACTGATTGCATCGTTAGGTGTATGCATTAATCCTACAATCTGATGATTAGTCAAAAATAATATAATTGAAATAGTCACAGCAATCATAGTAAACAACACAACTGAAGAACCCACTGTTGCAGCTAATTCTTTTTCCTTTTTAGCTCCAAAAAATTGTCCTAATAATACTGTGATCCCTGTTGTAAACCCAAGGATCAGGTTAGTTAGCATCGCCATTGTTTGACTACCGATAGAAACTGCTGAAACATCACTTGTTGTAGCGAAATGCCCCACCACAAATAAATCAGCAGCTCCGTATAATACTTGTAATAAGTTTGATAACATGAAGGGAATTGCAAAGAGCATCAAACTTTTAAAAACACTTCCATTTAATAATTCATCATTCATATTTTCCTCCTAAAAAAAGCTGGATAAAATAGTGGTTTGACCCACTACCTTATCCAGCATAATTTCTTATACCCTCCGGTAAGCAAGAAAATTTTACCAAGTTTGCCCTTAACTGTCAAACTTTTTATTTATTTAGTTTCTCTTAAGCAATATTAAGAAAGGTTTAATTTTATTAATTGAATAAAGTGGTACAATTCAAGTATGAAGAAACTACTAATAATCTGTTTAGTCCTCCTAACAGGATGTACTAACGCAAACGCAAAAGTAAATAAAATCGAACATCAAGATATTTTTGATCAAGTCCAATTAAGTGATTATCAAAATGTTATGATCGTAGCTCATCCTGATGATGAAACTATTTGGGGTGGAATGCATTTACTAAAAGATAAATACTTGGTTGTCTGCCTAACTAATGGTGATAACGAAATACGTTCTAAAGAATTTAAAGAGGTGATGAAAAAAACACAGAATACCGGACTTATTTTAAATTATCCTGATAAAACAAATGGTAAGCGGGATAATTGGAAATCATCATATCAAAAAATTGAAGACGATTTAAATTATCTTTTATCGAAACAACATTTTAATCTCGTTGTTACTCACAATCCTAAAGGTGAATACGGCCATCAGCATCACAAGATGACAAGTGCAATTGTTACAAGTATTGCTAAAGATCTAGCAATTACTAATAATTTAAAATATTTTGGTCTTTATTATCGAAAAACTAACCCTATCTTGCCAATGAAACCAACCTTTGATGATGATCTTACCAAACAAAAATTAGAATTAGCAGATTGTTACTCCTCTCAAAAGAAAGTCTGCCATAACTTAGGACATATGTTCCCATATGAAAACTGGATCAGCTACGATGAGTGGCATTGATCCAGTTTTTTATCTAATCTTTGTTTTATCAATCAAACGATAGTAATCTAACTTTCGTTCAAGATTCTCTTCATAATTTAATTCAAAATGGAATGAGGAAAATGCTGATAATTGTCCATATATTAGCCAAAGCGAAGTTCAAACAATTTTCGCTGGAAATATACAATAAAACCAACATTAGTTGGTTTTATTGTATTAACAAAGATTTTACATTATACACATTCATAAAATCCCCCACCCCTTATCTTACCGCTATATTCTATACTATAAATAACGGGGCATAGCAGAATAAGATTTTGATGATAATTCTTTATCATCAAATTTAGTTCTAAAAACTTATCCTCCGATTTTTTCAGTATAGAATTGTTCTTTATTCACCTTGACAAAAAAAAGCACATAATGTGCTTTTTTAGCTCAATGTACCATTTATACTGCAGCTTAATGTGACAACTGCTGTCTTAGTGTATATAACTACTCCATTTTGATATTTATTAGCTGTTGCTTTACCAATTGCCTTATTTCCACTTTTTGAAGACGATTTTGAAGAAATCCTCCATGCAGTCCCAGGACATGTAGTTGATACTGATGAACTGGTACATTTGGCAGAACTTCCATTATAGGTAAATGTTCCTTTAACTGATACCGACCACATAATTTTCCCATTACTGTAATAATTAGAAGTCTTTGTACCTGTCTTGGTTCCTGCCGCCTTTACCCGTGTATCTTCAGCTATAGTCGTAACAAGATAATCTCCATTTTCTAAATATTCTGTTTCGATATTAATTTCTGCAGCACTTACTGGCGTGTATGTTAGTATAACTCCCAAAAAAAGAAAAAGTGACAATAATATTTTTTTCATCTTCTACTCCTCCGTAATAATTGTTTCTTCTGTGATAACAGATTCACAATAATCAATATTTTGCTCTTTAGATTCTTTATAACCGATATAAAATAAATAACTATACCACAATGCTATACATAAAGCTAAAACAGTAAGTATAATTAAAACTCTAGATATAATAGTGCGAAGCCGTAATTTTCTGATAAGATAATTCTCATCACAGCTGTTTAAATACGAGATTACTACATCTTTTGGTTCTCCAAATTCCTTAATAATACCATGATATGATACTTCTGGAGTTTCATCTGAAAATTCTGATAAGTTTTGTTTAAATCCATTCAAATACTTTTTCTCGTTTTTTCCTTTTATTGGAAGTAAAGTTTTAACATTTTTATAGTATCTGGTTATGTCTTTATTTTTTTTCATTTTAATGCCCTAACAATGATTAATGATATTTTCAATTCCGTTAATCATTTCCCTATATTCATTAATTAGATTTTGTAGTTTTTCAAGACCAGATGGTTCTAGATGATAATAAACACGAAGTTTCTTATTAGCAATTTCCTCATACGAACTAACAATCCCTTCTTCTTGTAGTTTGCAAAGAATGGGATACATAGTTCCAGATTTAATATCAAGTAAATTGTCGGAATATTCTTTAATAAGCTTTGTTATCTCATAACCATAACAGTCTTGTTTCTTTAAAATGCAAAGCAACAGCATTTCAATTTTAAATAAATTATTTTTACTGCTCAATATAATCACCCTTAACGTCAAGTTAATTACATTATACTACACATGCAATTTTTATCAATAAGTAGATTTTCTATATATATATATTAATTGACAACTATAAATAATAATGATAATATATATTTAAGGAAGCGCTTTCTAAAAAATATATTGGTGGGAGAAAATAAAATGAAGAAAAATTACAAAAGGATTACTATTATACTGACTGCTGTTATAATCTTTTTAGGCAGTTCGGTTTCTATTAATGCGCAAGAGAACATTACAATTTATAATTCAACAATGGGAGAGGTAATGCGACATTTTGAACCTGCTGCCTATTCAGAACTACCCATTGAAATCAAGGAATATTATGATTCAATTGGTGCATATAAAATTTTAGGTGAAAATGCTGATGAAGTATTACCGGAATCGAGGGGGGTAATTTGGGTTCCTAGTGCAATAGTATTAACTACTGTATATAAAAATAGACCAAGTAGTGCGAAAATAACTTTTGGTGGTAATTATAGTTGCACTAAAGGCGTTAAAATTAATGGTTTCGCATATGTAATAGAAAGCTCAAATGGAAATATTGTCGAATCCGGAAGTGTAAGTAAAACCAAGTCCACTTCTGCTTCTTTAAGAAAAACCGTTTCAAGAAAGAATACAGGGAAGAAATATTATTGTAGAGCAATTGGTCACTATATGGACTATGATACTGGCTTAACTAAAACAACAATGCAAACATCAGGAAATTTTAGTTAGAAAGGGGGACTCAATTTGACAAATAGTGGATTAGGAATTATGTGGGGGCCTGTCTCAATTGACGAAAATGCAATATTGATAGTTGTACTATTAGCTTTATTGATAATTGGCACATTAATTTATTATAAAAGAAAGAAATAAAATTGATATATCTCAAGCTAAATAAGAGTAGATAAAAAAGCTATGTTTGATATGTTAGAGTTTAAATCTCATAACTTTTATTCAAGAATTAGAGAGTTGTTCAAAAAGTTGGCTATGGCCTCATGGATAGAGTTCGGCGATGACGAAATATTCGTGACGAGTTTCTAAATGAAAAATTTAGATAATCCTCGTGGTGTATTAGCAAATAAATAACAAGAAAACGTTTTCGATTTATTTGTTAATACTCTTTATAATTTAAAAAACTATGAAATGCAGAACAAAAAAATGAAGAAAATAATTGCTTTTATACTGGTATTTACATTAAGTTTTGGTGCAGTAACAAATGTTAGTGCGTTAAACAATAGCGTAGTATATTCATACTCTTATAAAGACTATGAAACCACAATTCTTAATTCTACCAATGAATATAATATCTGTTTTGAAATAGTAGAGAATGGTGCTAAAAATAAAATTAGAGTATGATACAGACTTTAGATATATAAAAGTAAATAATAATTATTACAATTTTAATGATTGTAATAATGCGTTATTATTACAATCCACATATATATACGACAAAAATCAACCTATTACAATTGTTGAAGCGTTAACTAATTTTTCAAAGATTGATAATATAAATGATTTAAATAGCAACAAGATTTCAGTAAAAAATAATAACTCGTTAGTACCAAAAGCAGAGTATGGTAAGTTTTATTTTGTTGGAAGTAGGAAGAAGAGTATGCTAGTATCTTTAGCAAGTAGCGCAATATCTACAATAATTGCATTCTTAGTAACTGGTGCCTTAGGACTTAGTGTGACAAAGGCAAATGTTGTTTCATTCATATCAGGAGTATTATCCTCTGAAGGGGTTAATTATTTTACTTCTGATGTATATTATAAGGTTTATCAAGCTATTTTAAATGCTCATAATACAACAAGAGAAAAAAGAATTTTAGGTGTCTTCCAACCTTTTAAAGCACAAGTTGTGTGGGATGATGCACACCCTTATTACAGAACGTTTGAAACACAGAGACCAAACAGTTAAACATAATATTTCAACATTGTGAAAGGAAATACAAAAATGAAGTGTCCATATTGTGGAAAAGAAATGGATAAAGGATTTTTTAATTCAGCAAAATGGGATTATACATGGACCCCGGAAGGTAAAAAACCCCATTTTTGGAGAAATCACCCAAAAGAATATGAAGTTCTTTTAAAAAAAGGATGGAATATACTACAATTAACAGCATATAGATGTGCGGATTGTAGAGTTATAATTATAAATGAAGATGATTGTTAGTATAAATTCCATTATGCTAAAATCGAATCGTTGGTGTTCTACCTTATCGTTTCAGAATTAAAAAATTACTATTGAATACAAAAAAGTTCGTAATGTATTTTACGAACTTTTTTTTACCAATGTCCTTCAGTCAAACTGCTGAACCGTTAGAAATGATGAAAATGATAAATTAACTTTTAAAAAGTATAGTAATCGAGAGTTTTTTAACATTCGCGAAAATACAAAAGGCTATATATATCAATGGTTTAAAGTGAAAAAAACTATTGCAAGCTAGGTTCCAGGCTTGCAATTATGTATTATTTTTTATCAAAATTTTGGCAAAATACTCCCACCTCTACAGGTGGTGAGATAAACGCCGATTTATTTCACTAAAATTATAGCTTTTATAAAAAATAGTTAATTTAGGGTTTGATTAACTACATTTTAATGTTGTTTTGATGATTTTGAAGTGCTGAAAACAATACACCATAATCGTACATTTTAAAACTCAAATAACTAAGGATATCAAAAAAGCTAGAAATAATACATTCAATATCTTCGTCTTCTTGAACACCCAGTCTTTTACATATACGTTGATTTGCTTTATAAATCTCTTGATATACTAAAGCACATCTACTTCCTTCTACAAATTCATTTTTTACTACCTTACTCTCTTTTTGGGGATAGTTTCTAAATCAGTATCCCCTGTCATTAAGTCATATACTAATTCTTTAAATTTTTCACTTTTTATATCCATTATTTACACTCCTTTACTTTTGAATAAATAGTGTTCGTATATTCTTTCTCCCGACAGTAAACGTTCTTCCCATGAATTCTCCTCTACACTGCTTGAAAAGTCAGGATATGAATCGCATGATGTTTATAGAGCTTTATCCTGCCTGGCTGAGGAATCAAGCTACATTCAATCCAAACTATATAAAAACACTCATTTCATCAAGAAAAGAAATACCAACACACTTTATTATGACTGCACCAATTACTATTTTGAGATTGAAGAAGATGGTGACTTTAGAAAATATGGAAAAAGCAACGAGAATCGACCTAATCCAATTATAGACATGGGACTTATGATGGATGGTGATGGTATACCCGTTAGCTTTTGATCTCTATGAAGGAAACAAGAATGAACAGATGACATTAAGGCCTCTTGAAGAAAGACTTATCGTTACATATTCACTAAAATATGCAATCTATCAAAAGAAAATCAGAGAAGAAGAAATGTATGATGGATTCTATACCAGCACTACAAATCTTGAAGATGATGATATCAAATCAATAATCGAAGTATCAGAAAGAAGATGTCAGATAGAAGAATGGTTTAGAATCATGAAAACAGATTTCAAGACAAGACCAGTATATCTGCATAACAAAGATAGAATCAAGGCATATTTTCTAACATGCTTCATTTTGCTAATTATCTACAGACTTTTAGCGTATAAGTTGAATAACAGATATGCAGTAAGTGAAACATTAAAAACACTAAGAGAAATGGAATTAGTAGATACATAGTATAATGGAAATATACTAGCATACAGGAGAACCCAAACAACAGATGAGCTTCATCAATTATTTGGATTCAGAACAGATTATTAAATAATTGGAAAGAAAAAAATGAGAAATATCATAAAAAATACAAAAATCGTATAAGTTACGCATATTCGATACAAAGGATAAAGTGGTACAATTCAAGTATGAAGAAACTACTAATAATCTGTTTAGTCCTCCTAACAGGATATACTAACGCAAACGTAAAAGTAAATAAAATCGAACATCAAGATATTTTTGATCAAATCCAATTAAGTGATTATCAAAACGTTATGATCGTAGCTCATCCTGATGATGAAACTATTTGGGGTGGAATGCATCTACTAAAAGATAAATGCTTAGTTGTCTGCCTAACTAATGGTGATAACGAAATACGTTCTAAAGAATTTAAAGAGGTGATAAAAAAGGGACAAAATAAATTTTGTCCACGGGGTGATTAATCACTACAGATGATTATCACCTTTTTTTGTTTTATAATATACCTGGTGATATATAATGATTGATTTAGCTGTTCCTGTTGATACCTCAAGTCTTCTTAACTTTAGTCAGTACGTTCAAAATGCCGGTAAAGAAACTTTTAGATATATCTTTTTTGACAACTTTGATTATATTTCCAAACTACATAACTCCGGTAAAATGCGCGATGTTATCTTTGACAATATTCAAAAAACTATTTTATGCTCTTCTATCTATCTGGGTTATGATCTTTATGAGTGTCCCTACTGTGGCCAGGAGACTATCGTCGCTCATACCTGCTCTTCCAGATTCTGCTCCAAATGCGGTTCTAAAGCTTCCCAGCGGCGCGCTGCTTTTGTTTCTGCTATGGCTTTCGAATCTAAGCATCGTCACATTGTTTTCACTATTCCTAAAGAGCTTAGGTGGTTCTTTCTAAGGGATCGTACTCTTCTTGACGGCTTTTTTGTAGTTGCTCGCAATGTCCTTGCCTGTGTATTCAATGACCGCAAATACCGTAAAGAAAAATCCAGACATAAAAATGATCTTATGTATAAACATCCTAAACATAAATCAAAATACCTCAGGAAAAGAAAAAAGCCGCCAGATAATGGAGTATACGGAAGAAGAGCTTGAGGCGTTAATAGAGGATGAAGTACTGATTGAAATGAAATGTGAATCGTGCGGATATGAAGAAGGAGTACCGGACTGGATATTAGAAGAATTTTTAGGAATGGAACTAAGCAGCGGATCCAAAGACAGGAGATACAGCTGCCAGTGTCCCAACTGTAATAAAACAATGTTCAGGAAAGAGTAATTTTCTGACACTTTTTTGGGTACCATAAATCAGGTACCCTTTTAGTTGGAATGATATACTGTTATTATCAGACGAATCCAAATTCCTATAGAATAAAAAAGAGAAGATACTGCTACCTTCCCCTGAATTCCTAATCTATATCTTAATAATAATGACGTTCAAATGTAGCATATTTCTTATTTAAAATGATATATGCAACAATCAAGATAATTCCAGCACCAGCACAAATAGCACCATCTAAACGTAAACTCCCTACCGGAATATCAATGCTCATTCCTAATAGACGATTTCCAATAGTAAACTCCATTGCACTAACAACTAATGGCATAAATAAACCAACTACAATACCTGAAATAACAGCAGCGATTCCACTAAATAAAGTCCATTTATAAAATGATTTATTAATCAAACCAAGTAAAACTGCTGTTAAAATAATTCCCACCACACAAATAATTCTCGTTGGAGTATCACTTAAAGTTTTATAAGTTTTAATAAATTTTTGTGTTCCTGGTGTTGTTTTTTGGACCTTTTCAACGGTACTTACAATTTTATTTTGTAAGGCACCATTTTCATCAGTAATCTTACTTTGAATTTGTTCACGCTGCTCTGTAGTGATTTTTTTACCAATTGCTTCTTCGATTGCAGGAATATTTTCATCAACAGCTTTAGATAATTGTGCAGCAATCGCAGCAGTATCAACATCACTACCATTTGCTACAGCTGCTGTAATTTGATCTAATAAATCGCTCGTCACATCATTTAAAGCACTATTATTTTTTACTGCTTCCTCAACTTTCTTGATATTTTCATTACTTACATCAGGAAATGCTTGATTAAGTACTTCTTCAATCCCGTTACTTGCCTCTTGAACAACGACAGCATTTGTAATTGCTTTAGTTGACATTGTCTTAATTGATAGATTAACACATAGGAGCATAATCAAACATAACATGACAATTGTTAATACTACATTTCCAAATTTCTTCATTTCTTTCTCCTCAATAAGATGCCTTGTTCCAATTTCTAAACTATAAGATATCTTTTCTAATGTATTTATTATAGTTTTTTTTATCTCTTAAGTCAAAAAGAGTGCCAAATCACACTCTAATTATACCGTTTTCTGCGGTTTGTATCTTTAACAATATAAATTGGTCGAGCTTTATTTTCCATATAATCTTTAGACACATATTCTCCTAATATTGCAATTAATAACATTTGTGTTCCACTTAAAAATAAAATTAAACAGACAATCGTAGTATATCCACCTACGCTATTTCCAAACATCAATGTTGAAATCGCTGTATATAACGATAAAATAATTGAACCAACAAATAGGATAACACCAAATATTCCTGCTATCTTTAGTGGAGCAGTAGAAAATGAGAAAATTCCTTCTAAAGCATAAGAAAATAAGCTTTTAAAATTCCATTTAGTAGAACCAGCAGCCCTTTCTACATTATTAAATGGTAACCACTTTGTCTCAAAACCAACATATGAAAATAAACCTTTCATATAACGATTATACTCTCTAATTTCTAAAATTGAATCAACCATAAGACGACTCATCATTCTAAAATCTCCTGCGCCATCACTCATATCCAATTTTGATAATTTTTGCATCACCTTATAAAATGACTTACTTAAGAAATTTCTTAATCTACCTTCACCCTCACGATCCATTCTTTTTCCCGCACAACAATCGTAACCTTCTTGACTTACTGCCTGATACATCGGTGCCAGCAATTTTGGGGGATGTTGAAGATCTGCATCCATGATTACACAATAATCACCGGTTGATTTTTCCAAGCCAGCGAACATCGCTGCTTCTTTTCCAAAGTTGCGAGAAAATGAATAATAGTCACAATGGTGATCTTTAGCACAGATCATCTTTAATAAATCAATTGTATGATCATGACTACCATCATCAATAAATAAGATTTCATAATCAATATTTTCAATCGTTTCAAGTTCTTTAGTCACTTCCTTATGGAATAATGGAAGTACTTCCTCTTCATTATAACAAGGTACGATTACACTAATTTTGTCCATATTCATGTCCTCCTTTGGCAGCAAAAATCTTAAACTTGCATAGCCCATAATTTGAAACTACTGTAATTACACTAACTACTACTTTTGATAACATCTCATTTGCAGATAATAACTGAATAAAAATAAATAATAATCCGCTTTCAACTAATAATGTCCCTAATCTTAAAATAAAGAATTGATAAGCTTCTTTTCCAGTTTCATTAGCACTTTTAAAAACAAAATGTTTATTAGCCCAAAAAGCGAAGATAACAGCACCAACCCAAGAGATTACATTTGCAAAAAGCCAGCCCTGATCCATCATTGTAATCACAAACCAATAAATTACAAAGTTAATTAGCGTTGTGCATCCACCTACAAATACATAACTAATTAATTCTTTCAAATCCTTTTTCATTCTTTTTCCTTCTCCCTTGAAATACTAACCATATAAAACCCACACCACTACAAACATAACCAACATTTTTCATTGGAGCTTTAAATATAATTCTAATCTGGTGTTGTCCTTTAGAAATCTTTGCTCCTAAAAATGCTTTATTTACACACTCCTTAGCAACTTCTTTGCCATCAATTAATACCGTATAGCCATTTTGATACGGTAATGAAGTAACTAAATAGCCATCATTACTAACATTGATTGTTCCTTCTACAAGATTGCCATCTTGATTATACGAGCCAACTAATGCATCAATTTCTTGATTACGGTTTTTGATTACATCATAGTCAATCGTAGAAACTTTTATATTCTTTAAATCATAACGTCCATTACTGAAACTAATACTAAGTTGGTCAAGCAATTCATTTTGACTTAAAACATATGTAAAATGCGTATTATGATTTGGATAAGCAGCACTTGAACTAGATAACTTATTTTTTACCCCATTAATCGTAATACTCGTATCTTTACGCTTAATTAATTTAACTTTAGCTAAATCAAATTCCACAATTAAAATCTTATTAGTTAAATCTTGATTGATCCCTAATTCTAATTTACCCGTCTTTTTAGTGTTAATACGATAGCCATCATTTAATTTAGTTATTTGTAAATTATCGCTTTTTTCTTTTACAACTGTTTCTAGTGCAACCGTAGCTGCCTTACTTTGATAATTACTCTGACCGCCTGCAACAACCACATTATTATAAATAGTGTCTAATGTTTGTGGGTAATCTAGACGATCAAACTGCACAACATCATAGCTATTACTAGTTGCATAAACAAGCGGCAATACTTTATCATTTTGATATAGATTATTACCAATTGCTTGATATCCCATCGGTACTACATTTTCACTATAGAGCGTCTTCACTCCCATCATTCCTTGAAAGAAAATATTTGAATTTGATAGACAAGCGACACGATTTTTAATACTAATAGGATTTTTAATAATATCGTAATAAAAATGATTATAGAGACTATTACTAACGGAACTATAGATTGAACTTCTAAGCTCGTTATTACTAACTTGATTGACAGTGTTCAATGACTGTTTAAAAATATCATATCGACCATCTTTTTCTACTTTAATATTTTTTAAATTCGAAACTTGTTGATAAGTGTCTTTTGTAACAAAACTCTCTTTTTGATTATTAACATAGCTAATTATTAAAGGCATTACCAACAATAAATATAAAGTTCGTTCAGTTATTCTTAGATACAATAATATCCCAACCAAACAAATTATAATATCTAAAATAACTAATGGCTCTTTATAAAATAAGACAATTGGTAAAATAAGTAGCACAATTAATTTTAAATCCAATTTAATTTGTGATTGTTTATACTCATTGATTGTTTGAATTACTACATAAATAATCAATGGTGTAAAAGGAAGCAAAATCTTGGCCCGAGGATATAAAAAACCATTTAAGACAAAACTAAAGATCGGGATAAATAATAACAATAATAGCCAGATCGATAATTTTCTCGTTTCTTTTAATTTTAAGCTTAGAACTAAACCTGCCCATGCAACAAAGCCTAATCCACAGCCATAAGCATTATACAATAGGGCTTTAAAATCACCTCGTGGCACTACTAACGACATCAAATCAAGTGAGCCGCCACTACTTTGATGGTTCTCCAGCATAACATAGGCAGTTGGAATTAAAAGAATTCCACAAATAAGCACTCCGATCAATAACGGCTGAATAAATAAACATAACTTTTTAAAAGTAATTAGGTTTTTCAATCGATACATTTCAAAACAATAATATGTAAAAATTGTTAGTAAAGCTGAAATTGCAAAAAAATAACTATTTGCAATTATTAGAACCACTGCTCCAATTAATAACCCTTGCTTTTGATTTTTAATATATGTATCTACCGCGATCAATGCCAAAAGCACTCCAGGCATATAATCAACAAACATGATTTGGCGGTGACTTTGGAATAATACAGAAGAAGATAATAATAATACAGCTCCAACTATACATAGCGTTGTGCTAAACTGTTTGCGTTTCAACCATATATAGGTCAGGTTAACACTTAAAACTAAATTTATTATCATATAGGTAATTATAATATCTTTCATTGCTATTCCAGGAATAAGACAGCCAATTAATACGTCAGGTCGAAACAATCCATAATAAGATATATTATAAATATTTTGACCACCGCCGATATTAAATGCAAAATCGGGGAAAAATGATTTTGTCTCTAACATCGTCTTCCGAATATAATCAGCTAGATTGACATGTTGCGATAGCCAATCAGTATTAGCTCCAAAGATACTAGAAGAAGGCGTGATGACTATGATCATCACTAAGGTTAAACATGTTAAAAATATAATTGGGTAAAACTGCTTTTTTTTCATTACTATCATTCTCCTGCTCACATTATCGTATATATTCCTTAAGAATCACCTAAAGAACATCTAAATATTTCTTAATTTTCATTTTACTATCTTCTTAATTTCCATTATGATGTATAATAAATACGAAAGTTGGTGAATATATGACGAACAATAAAATTTTAATTGTCGATGACAATCCTGAAATTAGAGAAGTATTAAATGTTTTGCTCTCAAGTGAAGGTTATGATGTGATTGAGGCTAAAGATGGCCAAGAAGCAATTGATATGGTTAGTGATGATATCGATTTATATATTCTCGATATTATGATGCCTATAATCAATGGTTACCAAGCCTGTGTTGAAATTAGAAAAAAATCTAACGCCCCAATCTTATTTTTAACAGCAAAAGGTCAAGAAAGTGACAAAACACTTGGTTTTTCTAGTGGTGGGGATGATTATTTATCAAAACCATTCTCTTATAATGAATTAACGACAAGAGTGAAGGCATTGTTGCGTCGATATTATGTTTATCAAGGGAAAATGGAAAAAGAAGAAAATAATGATGACAACATTGTTTACAATAATATTACTATTAATCCTAATAGTGAAGCAGTGTATCTAAACGGAGAACAAATTGAATTAACTTACCTAGAATACCAAATTCTTTATCTTTTATTAAGTAATCGTAAAAGAATTTTTTCAACGCAAACATTGTATGAGAGTATTTGGAATGAACCTTATTATTATAGTGCTAATAACACAATTATGGTTCATATTCGAAATCTTCGTAAAAAAATAGAGAGTGATCCTCAAAATCCAAAAATAATTAAAACAATTTGGGGTAAGGGTTATCGTTGTGATTAAAAATTTCTTTAATAAATTAAGTATTCAAATTAGTGCCATTATCATTATTTGTGGAACCTTAGGGGTGGCAACTTTTTGTCTACTTTATGCCGGTAAAGAAAGTTTCTTTGAATTTACCCAAAACTTAGGGGTCATCTCTGAAAATACTGAAGCTTATGCAAATAATATTGAAAATCAAATTATTGATCAAAATGTATCAATTACTGATGTCGATACTCTAGATAAGATCTTAGGTACTAGCGATATTTATAGTGTCAATCTATATAATAAGGCTGATAACCTTGCCATCACTGGTTCTTTTGCTACCATGCTTGACAATTTTATCATCGGTTCAACAGTATATGATACTGAAGCAATTTATAACGGTGACGATTATAGTACAGAAATTGAGTTAAAAGATGGAACCATTGAAATGTATGTTTACTCATATGCTTTAGCTAAATTAGTCGTTCCTTACATCGTTGCCTCAATTGTCATTGCCTTATTTACCTTTTTACTTCCAACCTTTTTATTTATTCGACGTAAAGTAAATTATATGACAACATTAAAAAATGAAGTTACAATTATGTCACAAGGTGATTTAGACCATACAATCAAAATTAATAGTAATGATGAAATTGCAGAATTATCTAATCAAATTGATAATCTTCGCCTAACCTTAAAAGACAACTTTGCTACTGAAGAAGCTAATCGCAAAGCTAATTATGAATTAGTTACAGCACTTTCTCATGATTTGCGAACTCCTTTAACTTCTTTAATGGGATATTTAGATATTATTAGACTAAAGAAATTTAAAAATGAAGATCAATATAATTTATATTTGAAAAATTCAATTGATAAAGTAAATCAAATTAATGAACTAGCAAATAAAATGTTTGAATACTTTCTCGTCTTTAGTAAAGATCAAGATACTGAATTATCTAAGATGTCACTCGGCGTAATTTACGAATATATTTTAGAAAATATTGGTGTCTTAGAAGAAAATGGTTTTGAAGTAATCAAAAACATTAAGCATTCTGATTACTTTATTCGCGGTAATATTAATTTAGTCAAACGAATTATTAATAATGTTTTTTCCAATGTCTTAAAATACGCAGATATTAAACAGCCCGTTTATATCACTTTATTGATCGATGAAGATATTGAAAATCTAGGCTTAACGATTAAAAATACAAAAAAACATAGTGCTAACTATATTGAAAGTAATCAAATCGGTCTTAAAAGTGTCCAACAAATGATCAAGATTCACGATGGTACTTTTACAGTCCTTGATGAAGAAAGTACTTTCACAGTATCAATTACAATTCCTTTAATGCAATAATTAGTGTATAATGTTGCTATAATTTTAATTAAAAGGAGATATTATGCAGGCAATAGCAAAATTTCATAAAGTATCTAAAGAACAATTTATAATTGATTTCAAGGACAGTTTTCCTAAATATGATGAGGCAGCCATTAATGATATATATGCTTCAATTAAATTACCTAAGCGCGCTACTATCGGTTCTGCGGGTTATGACTTTTATACCCCTATCGATTTCATTTTAAAACCTCATGAAACAATTAAAATTCCTACTGGAATTAGAGTTTCTATCAACGATGGGTGGGTTCTTGCTATCTTTCCAAGAAGCGGACTTGGTTTTAAATATCGTTTACAATTAAACAATACAGTTGGAATCATTGATAGTGATTATTTCAATAGTGACAACGAAGGTCATATTTTTATTAAAATAACTAATGACAGTAATGAAGATAAAACAGTTGAATTAAAAGCTGGCCAAGGTTTTGGACAAGGAATCTTCCTACAATACGGTATTGTTGAAGATGACAATACGACTGATGAACGTAATGGCGGTTTTGGTTCAACAACTAAATAAAAAAATCAGATGGTTGATTATAGTGAACCATCTGATTTTTTTATAAGTTATTTTTATTTTCTTGATAATGTTGTTTAAATTTAATTGCTATTATTAAACAAACAATAATTCCTATTAAAAATGGAATCGCCGAAAAAAAGGCAACGTACGGTGGAAAACTAGTCGTTTTATGATGTTCAATCAAACAATATTGATATGCCACAACAATACATAATAAATGTGATAAAAATAAAGTCAACCCCAAAAAACTATAATACATATACTGATAAAATTTCATTTCATCCACCTCCATATGACTTTGTTATGATTCATTTATTCCTTCTTTTATCATTATAACATAGTATTTTTTATCAATTCCCATGATTCCCTATTTATTTACAAAATCTTTAGTAATATGTTATCTTTTTTGATAATATATTAGTATAGGAGGGAATTATTATGGATATTTTAATGAAATATGCTAAAAAGAAAACTGTTTTTATTTTATCGACAGTTTTGTCAGGGATAGTTACATTATTGTATTTAATCTCAAAATTCGGTCCAACAACATCATCTAATGTTAATATCAATGATATTAATGAATTAGCTGGAACGATTGGATCAATGGTTACAATTATTCAAATTATATTTTATCTATTTATTATATTAGCCATTGTAACCGCCATTCTTAGTGGAGTTTATTTTTTCAAAAAAAATAAGCAAGAATACGTGATGCTAGGGGAATTCATCGTTTCATGTATCAACTCAATATTATTACTATTATCAATGTCCGGAATCAATGCTATTTGTAAGATTCTTAGAGTTGCAATTAGTGGTGATTATTCATCACTTATGACTATGAATTCAGCACGATTACTTAGTTCCGTAACTAGCGCTGCAAGCAACCTTAAATATTTTATGTATTTATCAATTTTTGTATTTATTATCAATATTGTTTTATTATTAATTGTTAAAAAAATTATTAATATTGATGGGTTTCATTTTAATTTTGATGAACCAGTTGTAACTGCTGTTCCAGCTCAAGAACCTGTTCATGAAGATTCTACAACTGTCGAAGACGATTCTACGATAGCTGATAATGAGTTAACACAAGAAAACGGAGAAACTGAAACTAACACGGTTGAACCTAATGCTTCTGAAACTAAACCGGCAACTATCAATACACAAAAAATCAAAGACTTCTTTAAAACAAAAAACGGAAAAATAACGATTGGTGTTGCTGCTGCTCTTATTGTTTGCTTTGGTGGTTATAAAATATATGATACATTCTTTAATTATACTAGTATTGATCTAGGTAAAAATATTACTGTTGAATTTACCGGGAAAGACGGAAGTGGTTATATAAAAGATGTTGAAAGCAATATCGATTATGACAAAAATAATTCTGATTTATCTAACTTTGTTAGCAGCACTTATACTGACTATGATTTTTCTGGAGATCTATCTAATGGTGATAAAATAACTGTAACGATTAAATACTCAGAAGAATTGGCTAAAGCAAATAAAATCAAAGTAACTAATGATTCTAAAACTTTTACTGTTAAAGGTCTAATTGAAAAATTTAAAGATAGCAGTAAAATACCAGAAAAAGTTATTACTCAATTAAAAAAAGAAGCTGACAAAAACATAAAGAATCGCTATAAAGATGGTTATTCTTTTACTTATAATCATGAATTTAATTCTCTTTGGTTTGCCAAAGGGGAAGATGATGATAACGACAGTGTTATTGCTATATATAAAATTGACGAAACATATACCTCATCATTCAGTGGCCAACAAGATGTTGAAACTTACTATGTCGCAATCTATGTCGATGATGTTGATTCTGCCTATTTAGATGAAAAGTCACATTATTGGTATGGGGCTTCTTTATATGGCAGTGATGGTAAAGAATTATCAGATCTAAATGCATTGGAAACTGCTTTAAAAGAAAAATTTGATGATCAAACTTTAGAATTAATCAAATAAAAAACTAAAACCACTTTTTAAAATATTTAAGAAGTGGTTTTTTTATTCCAAATCAAACTGATTATTAAATTATTTTCACTTATCTTAGCAGTTACATCTCAGTAAATTCTTTAACAATAGCTAATCCTAAGCCAGTATTTTGTTTTGTACGAGAAATATCAGAAGTATAAAACTCATCGAATATTTGTTCAACTATGATTGGCTCATCTAATCGATTTTTGAATTGAAAACAAATTTCTGCTCCCGTATTAATAGAAATATAAATATCTCCACGGCTATGCTTCAAAGCATTAATAATTAAATTATCAAAAATTCTCCGTAAGATCCGTTCATTACTAAGCATCTCTATTTTTTTATTACCTTTAATATAGATCATCCGCCCTTGACTATTAAAATCTTGATAATAACAAACTAACTCTTCTTCAAAAATACGATTAATATCTAATAACTTTAATTCAAATTTTTCTTCATTGGAAATGATTTTAGTAAAAGTAAAAAAATCTTCTATCAATTGCGATAGCCGTTTTAACTTATCAATAATAATTGATTCATATTTATGCTGTTCTTCTCCACTTAGCTCATATTTTTGCAACAATTCGACATAGCCCAAGGCCGAAGTTAATGGCGTTTTTAAATCATGAGAAATATTTACAATTGTTTTTTGCAAACTATTATTTTTCTTTTCAATATCAATCTCTAATTTTCTAAACGTTAGCATCATTTCATTTACTTCTTGTAATAACTCTCTAAGTTCAAGATTCCCGTTAGTTGTTGTAATCAAAGCATTAGTATCAAGCCCTCTTATTTTATTAATATCATTAGCCGCTTTTCTAATACTTTTTTTTAAATTAAAAATATAACAGGTAGCAATAAGCAGTAAAATGATCAAAATTATCACTATTACTAACATTCAGCTACCTCCTGATTATTTAATATTGTATCGTTTAAAATACGTTACTCCTATCATACTTGAAGCGATGATCAATCCAATTCCTGTTAAAATTCCTGTTAACAATGTCTTTATTTCTATCTGTCCAATAACTGCCATGTCCCGAAGAATTGTTTCAAACTCAAATTGCATGATTATACTACCATCAATATTAAAAACAGTAATAATTGTCATTAATAGCATCTGTGATACCATAACTAACACGATTGCGATTGCATTATATCGTGATGTTTTTTGTGTTATTGCGGCAATCATCACTAGTACGCTCATTATACCACAAAAGATCGGCAACTGTCGCAGCATAATTATTGTTATATCTAAAAAGCTAGAATAATGACTCGGTGCATTAAAGATAATATTACCAAAATAACCTAAATAAGTACTGATTGCTATTATTGCTATCCCTAATCCCCATGTCAAAAGGAGCTTAGCGAAATAGTATGTCGTCCGTGAAACATCTGTAGAGATAACATTTTTAGCAGTATGATTAGCTAAATCAACACAAATAACTGCAAAGACTACAAAAATCAGTACATAGTACAGATTCCCATTAACTTTCATCATCCCTTCATCTAATAGCTCATTACTCTCACCAGCTACCTTTCTTACATCTTCTGGAGTTGCTAAATCATCTTCTTTAGTTACTTCTGAATTACTCGTTAACCCGCCACTTATTCCAATATGACCTGGCGATCTTAAATAAATTGAAACACTGCACAGTGCGATGATTGCTAGAAGAAAAACATAAATTCCTTTTCCTTTAAAAATCCTAAATAAATCAGCTTTAATGATATTCAACATTCTATTCACCATCCCTAATAATATTTTTAAAATACTCTTCTAACGATACTCCAATTTCACTAATTGCATAAAGTTCAATTCCCTTTTCAACTATTGCCTTACTAACAATGTGTTGTGCATCTAAATAATCATATAGACGAATTTCTTGATCATTTAAGACTTTGTAATTAGCTGTCTTTAGTTCTTCTTCTAATAAGACACTAGCTTTTTTTATATCATTTACCTTGAGTAATAAACAACGACTACACTCATTATCTAACTGTTCTTTTGATAATTCTTTAACGATCTTACCACCTTCAAGAATTCCAAACTTATTTGCTACTAAATACAGTTCTGATAAAATATGACTAGAAATCAAAATCGTTATATTTTCTTGTTGTAATTGCAATAACGTTTCTCTAATCTCACTAATTCCTAATGGATCTAAACCATTGATTGGTTCATCTAAAATTATAAAATCAGGATTATTTAAAATTACCAAAGCAATTCCTAAACGCTGCTTCATTCCTAATGAAAACTGTTTAAATTTCTTTTTACCAGTATTATTTAATTTAACCTTTTCTAGTACTTCCTCAATCTTGTGACGATCAATAATTCCTTTTAAAATACAGTAATACTTTAAATTATCATATGCTGATAAATTAGGATAAAACGCTGGACTTTCAATCATACATCCCATCCTATTTTTACTATCCCTCCTACCCTTTTACTGTATAAAAAAAGAGTTAAATAACTCTTAATCAATTCTTAAATAAGTCTTAATTCCGTTATCCTTTTATTTTATAACCAATTCCCCAGACTGTTTCTATATACTCTTGATTTGGATTAGCTTGTTTTAACTTACTACGAATCTTACTAATATGAACATTTAGCGTATTATCATCACCTGAATCTTCGTGGTCCCAAACCATTTCAAATAAAATATCTTTTGTAAAAACACGAGTTGGACTTTCTAATAATATTTTTAATAGTTTAAACTCAATTTTAGATAAATTTATTTTTATCTCATTACAAGTCACTTTATAACTATTTTCATCAAGAATAATATCTTTATAAGTAATTAGAGCTGCTAGAGCTGATGAAAAAGCTACTTGCCGATGCTTTAATTGTATCTTTACTCTTGCTAAAAGTTCATTATTATCAAATGGTTTGATCAAATAGTCATCAGCTCCCAAAGCAAATAGGTCAAGTTTTGTATCCATTTTATCGATTGCAGTTAAAATAATCACCGGTAAATCTTTCTTCTTTTTGATTTCCTTAATTACTTCCTGACCACTAAGACCCGGTAACATCAAATCCAAAAGTACTAAATCTACATGTTCATCTAATAAAAGTAATGCCTCTGTCCCAGAATAAGCACTAACACTTTCGATACAATTTAATCTTAATAGATCATGGATCATATTATTAATATCATTGTCATCTTCTACGATCAATATTTTTACCATTGTTATACTACATTCCTTCACTTACACAGTGATAGTATAACACAATATACCTCTCCAAGACATATTGGTTTTAAGAGCTTATCTTTGTATTTCTAATAAGAAAAAGAAGTATCTAAGTTTAGATACTTCTGGATTATGAATTATGAGCAAATTGTGAATTATACAATTTTTCATACTCACCTTGTTTTGCTAATAATTCTTCGTGTGTTCCTTGTTCGACGATATCACCATTATTGATTACTAAAATCAAGTCAGCACTCTTAATAGTTGATAGACGATGGGCAATAACAAAACTTGTCCGCCCTTTCATAACCCGCTGCATTGCTTCTTGCAGCATTTTTTCTAAACGGGTATCAACCGATGAAGTCGCCTCATCAAGAATCAAGATTTGAGGATCTTTTAAGATTGCTCGGGCAATCGTTAATAATTGTTTCTCCCCTTGCGAGATGTTATTGGCTTCTTCATTTATATGTGAATTATATCCATCTGGCAGAGTTCTAATAAAATGATGAACATTGGCCATTTTAGCAGCATTAATAATCTCATCTTTGCGAGCATCCAAACGACCATAACGAATGTTATCATAAATTGTTCCAGAATATAGCCATGTATCCTGTAAAACCATTCCAAACATAGAACGTAACTCTTCCCGTGGTAAATCACGAATATCAACGCCGTCTATTTTAATACTACCACCTTTAACATCGTAAAAACGTAATAGTAAATTAATAATTGTTGTTTTTCCTGCTCCAGTCGGTCCAACAATTGCAACCATCTGACCACTTTTAACATTAACATTCAAATCTTTCATTAAGTTTTCTTCATAATAACCAAACTTAACATGTTCAAAATCAACATTTCCAGCCACTTCGCTCAAATGTTTAGGCGGATTAGCTTCCGGTACTTCTTCCGGTTCTTCCAATAACTCAATCACCCTTCCTAGTGCTGCAAAAGCAGACTGAATTTGTGATGATAAGTTAGATATTTGCGATAAAGGATCATTAATTTGCCAAATATAACGAATAAAAGCTTGTAACTGCCCAACTAAAAATGTTCCTGCAATTACATCAGCAGTTCCCACTACAGCAACTGCCCCAATTGCTAAATAAGTAACTAATGCATTTAAAGGTGCAATCGTTGATGAAACGAATTGTGCTTTAAAGGCATTTTCTTTTAAATTTTCATTAATTTTTTTAAATTTTTCAACTGATTCCACTTGTTGATTATATAATAAAATTTCATTATATCCTGTATACATTTCAGTTACAGTACTATTTAATTCACCAAGCGCATCTTGTTGATTTTTAAATAATTTTTGACTTTTTCCTACAACTAGCTTAGTTACTAATAGCGATAATGGAATAATCATCGTTCCAATAATTGCCATCTTAGGATTAATCATATACATCATTGTTAACGCTAAAGTAACAGTTAATACTCCACTGACGATCTGCGTAAAACTTTGTTGTAGAGCGTTAGAAATAGCATCAACATCATTAGTAATTCGACTTAAAACATCTCCAAAATGATGATTATCAAAATATCTTACTGGTAATTTACGAATCTTATTTTGTAAAGCATTACGAAGATCTTCCATTGCTTGCTGAATTGCATTCGTCAAATAAACTACTGAAATCATTTGAGCAACTGTTTTAATAATATAAATGACTACTAAACTAAGTACAATTTTAATAATTGCCCCAAAGCTAATATCCACACTTGTTAAACTACTGCTTTTAGCAACATCGCTCGCTAATTGAGTAGTGATCATTCCTTCAAATGTTGGTGCTAAAACCATTGAAATATTGAAAGCAAAAATCATTAGGATAGCAATAATAAATTGCCATTTATACGGCTTAATAAATGGTATTAAACCCTTTAAACTTTTTTTAAAACTATATTTTTTATGCATTTGCTAATTCCTCCTCACTTAATTGAGAAGTTGCAATCTCATGATAAATTTGACATTCCTTTAATAATTGATGATGTGTTCCTTTTCCTACGACCTTACCTTCATTTAAAACAATGATCTGATCTGCCTCCATAATACTAGAAATTCTTTGAGCTACAACTAGCATGATTGATTCGGTCATTTCTTTTTTTAACTCTTTCCTTAAAATTGCATCTGTTTTAAAATCCAATGCTGAAAAAGAATCATCAAAGATATAAATTTGAGCTTTACGAACTAATGCCCGAGCAATACTTAATCGTTGTTTTTGACCACCCGAAACATTTGTCGCTCCTTCACTGATTTCTTCATCAAAGCCATTTTCTTTTTCCATTATAAATGGATAAGCCTGCGCAACTTTAGCAGCATATTCTACTTCTTCATCACTAGCATCCTTTTTCCCAAAACGAATATTATCAGCAATTGTCCCACTAAATAATACTGCTTTTTGAGGAATCACACCTAATTTATCTCGTAATTCTAATACATCATAATCACGAATATCTTTCCCATTGATTTTAATACTTCCACTACTAACATCATAAAATCTTGGTACTAAATTCACTAATGTACTTTTACCAGAACCAGTACTTCCAATAAAAGCAATCATTTCGCCTTTGTTCGCTTTAAAAGAAACATCCTGAAGAACCGGCTCCTCACCATCAGGATAAACAAAAGTTACATGATCAAACTCAATACTTACTTTTTCATCAAAATCGCTATCTGCAGGTTTATTTTTAATTATTGGATCTAAATTGAAGACTTCTTCAATTCGTTTCGCTGACACCTCAGCCCGAGGATACATCATAAACACCGTACAGAAAAGCATAATCGAAAACATCGCATGGAATAAATAATCCATGAAAGCAACAAGCTGTCCAATTTCTAAAGAACCAGTAGAAATTAGATGAGCTGCTACCCAATATATTGACAAACCAGCAACATTCATCAGCATAAAGAAAATTGGCTGTGTCATGGTCATAATTTTAAATAATTTTTTTGAATATTTAGTAAAGCGATGATTTGTTTCTTTAAACCGTTTTTGTTCATATTGATCATTATTAAAAGCTCTAATTACTCGAATCCCGCTAAGATTTTCTCTCGAAATACGATTCAAGTCATCTAATGAACTTTGTTGATTTTCTGAAATTGGTTTAGTAATCTTCGCTACTACGACAACCCCAAGGATAATCAACGGAATTGTAGCAGCAATAATATATGATAACGGTAACGAAGCCCGCGCTGTCATAATAAAACTAAAAATAAACATAATTGGTGTCATCAAAGCTGTCCGAAGCAATACGTTAACAAATTGTTGAATTTGAAAAGCGTCATTATTCGTCCTTGTAATCATTGATGATGTCCCAATCTGATTAAATTCATTAGCTGTAAATTGTTGTACTTTAGCAAAGATATCATTTCTAATATCACGAGTAATTGCAGTTGATATTTTTGAACAACAATATCCTAGGGCAATGGTTCCACCCACACCGATAAGTGAAACTAAGGCAATACAGCCACCCATCATATAGATGAAGCTAACGTCTTTATTAGTAACCCCAACATCTATCATTGTTGCTACAATGGTCGGAATTCCTAATTCAACTAAAATAAATCCAAAAACTGAAATTACATTAAAAAAGAATAGTAATTTGTAGTTTTTTAAATACTTTAAGATTAATTTCATATTTTTCTCCTTTCATTGTATTGTGAAGCAACATATCATATGATAAACTATAAGGTAACCTTATAGTCAAGGAGTTATTTAAATGAAAGAAAAATTATTAACATGTGGAACTTTTGCTAAAATATGCGGTGTTGAAAAACATGTTCTTTTTCATTATGACGAGATTAATTTATTTAAACCAGCATATGTGAATGATAAAGGTTACCGCTATTACTCGTATCGTCAATATGATACATTTAAAGTAATTATTGCTTTAAAAAAACTCGGAATGTCGTTAAAAGATATTCAAATATATCTTGATCAGCGCAATCCCCAATTATTTTTAGAGTTATTGAATCAACAAGAAGCTAAATTGCTTGAGTATATTAATGAAATGCAGCAGATTCACGAAATGATCAAAAATTTTCAAACATTTACAACTGATGCTTTAAATGCTAATTATGATGAAATCAAAGTAACTTATTTAAAAGAAACTAAATTATTATTATCTGCTAATCTCGAAAACACTACCTCTAAAGGCTTCGCTGACTTTATGAATGATTACACATCTTTTATTGAAAATAATCATATTATTACTGGCGAATTCGTTGGGGTAATGATGAATGTCGAAAATATTCGTAAAAATCAATTATCTAACTACTCTTATTTATTTACAACAACTAATAATCTGAGTGAACAAATATTTGTTAAAAAGGGTGGTAATTATTTATGTGGCTATCATCATGGAAGTTATGATGGTCTCCGTGACTCATATCAAAGAATCCTCGATTATGCAGAGCTTCATAAAATTAAATTAGGTAAATATGCTTTTGAAGAATATATTATTTTTGATATTTGTGAAGCTTCCAAAGATGAATACTTAACTCGTATTACAATTGAAATAGCAGAATAAAAAAGTAGGTATAAGACTCCCAAGTTAAATAACCAATGGGCAGGAAGATCTTAAATTACCTACTTTTACTTATAATTTTTAAAATTTACTAATTCTATCTTATTTTTATTTAACCATTCACTTAACCAATCGGAACAAAGAAAATCACATTCCATAGGTCTAATAAGAGTAAAAGACGAATGTTCCAAAATATACTGATCTAAAAAACCAGGATGGAAAATAGCTACTGCACAAGGATTATTTTTAATAATATCTAAATGCTCTTCCATATATGTACGAGGATCATACAATCCATGTTCATCTAGGCTCATAAATCCTAATCCAGTAATTCCAAATTCTTTTTCCCACTCTTTATCCAAGCTAGGATTTTCAAAGAATAAATTATTTCTTTGAGCAACATTTTTTAAAGCAATAAAGAAATTATTAGAAAATACTGCATGACCTTCAAAATAATCTGGGTCTCTACCTGTGATTGCTCGAAACTTCGCTAATTGAGCTTCCAGCTCAATTTCACATTCAGCAACATTGATCGTATCTACTTGACGAGCCCGAATCTCTTTACTGGAACAAAAATTACCATTTTTCTGGACTAACGACGGAATCAATTTAGGATCACTCAACGGTTTTCCAACACAAATATTACTGTGCTGTCCTAATGCGATATCTAAATCTTTAACCAACTCATACCCATGCTTAGCACTTGCCATATTAGGCATCATTCCAACACTAGTGATTACACCATCTACTACACTTTTATAAATACCATAATTTACGCCCTCGCTAAACCCGAGGTCATCAGCTCTCATTATTAATTTCATATTTCTCAATACTCTCCTTTACTTTTTTTCTTTTTTTATCTATTTCCTGATTATAAACTCGTTTGATATAATCCAATACTTTTCGTCCGTCAAACGAAGCATATAAACTAATAGGCGGAACTGTTATAATTGTCAGATTCTCTTTTAAACGTCGCTCAAGATTTACTTCTTCATAACGAATTTGAGGCTCCAATAAAATAATGTCATAATTTTTATCCTCAAACTGCTCTGTAGTTAGCGATTCAATCTGCCAATCCTTTTCATCACCAATTACTTTTTTCTTCATATCTAGAACAATCAAATCAGACATTGCTCCAGCAACACTATGTAATAATAAAACTTTAAACGGATGTTTTTTAGTAAACTCATTTAATAACATAATTGCTTTATCTAACACAATTTTACCTGCCATCTTAGTATAATCATAACTATCAATCAGCATTAATGGAATATTAACTTTTTGACAGAGCGGCACAAATTCATTTTGTAAATATGCAATATGTGGAGCCAATAAAATAATATCATAATCTACCAGCAAAACTTGGCCACTGACAACATCACTACATTTAATTTGATATTCGTTATAAATGTCTGCTGCTTCCATTTTTTTTACCAAAAGACTAGTCGACATCCCACCACCACAAACCAAAAGAATTTTTTTCATAGCCTCTCTAACCTTTCAATGATTTCTTTAAAATACTGATAATTAGGATTATTGATTAAATTCCACTGAATTGTACTATCGCTAATAATATTGGAAATTATTTTATAAAAGTCATCTAATTCTTTAATTGCTTTATTTTCAATTGCAGATAATAAAATTATTCTAATTTTATGTTTCTTCCATAATAATGGTTTCTTTAAAATCGTAACAGCTACAAAAGTAGCATTAGAAACCGGTTTATTAGAATGCGGAAAAGCAATTAAATCATTGAATTCAGTTGTTGCCAACGCCTCTCTTTGAAGCACATACTGTTCAAAATCTGCAGGTAGATCATAACTTTTTTTGCACTCATTAATTATTTCATGAATTGCCTCTTCTTTGGAACTAAATGATTCATATGTAAAAAAGAGCTGTTCTGGAAAATAATCTAGTATATTAGCCTGATTTAACTGCTTTAAATTATTTGTTATTTTAATTGTATCCCTTTGATTAATAAGATTATTAATTAAAAAGATTGGAATATTTACTTTAATTGCTAAAGGAACTGTCGTAAAGATACAATCAAACTTAGTTAAACTAATGTTTTCCAGCTCATGCAATGAGCATACTTCAAGATGTTCAATATAATCATTGAAATTTTCTTTAAAGAAATATTCTAATAGACGCGCGCTCCCCACCCCGCTAGAACAAATGACCAAAATATTATTACGATGAAAATTATACTTTTTTTGTTCTAGAGACAAATTAATATGTAAAGCAAAATAAGCTATTTCATCTTCTGATAAAGTACAGTTAAAACGTTGATTGATTACAACACAAGCTTTAACCGCTAATTCATAAGCCATAATCAGCTTACTTTTAATCTCATCCTTTAATGGATTATGCATAAAGGTACCGTACTGAATCCGTTTTACTAATGGAATCAAATGCAAAGATAATGCTAATTGGAGATTTAAATCTGCTTGAAATGGAATATTAGCAACTTTTTCAATTATCATTAACATTTCTTTTACAATATCTAAGATTTCTTGATTTATATAATTATTAGAAAGTTGTTTACTGTTTTTACCACAAAGATGCATAGTTAGATAGGCAACCTCTTCAATTCGATACTCCATTGCCATTATTTTATTCATCAACTCCATAATTGCACAACCTAATGAATATTCTTTCTCTTCTTTAATTTCCTCAAGCCATTCAGAATCAATATTAGCATATTCTTTTTTCATGACCCGATAATAAGCAATATATAAATGCGCAACTAGGTTATCTAATACATCATCACTAATTACATAATCAGCATTTGCAATAGATGAAATTACAATATCTCTAATTCGCTGAAGAATATCAAAGTCCATTTGATACTCTTCGAAATGAGCAATTGCACGTCGTTTATTAATTTCATCACCTTCTAAGTACATACCATAATATGCTTTAGTTGCAATTGTAAGATCAAAATCATGTAAATATTCTCTTAATTCTTTTAAACTTTGTTTTAATTGTGTTCGAGATAAATAAAGTTCATCACATAGATCATCGATTTTAAGATAATTATTACAATCAATAAATCGATTAAACAAATAAGCTAATCGTGATTCCTCTTTACCATTTTGATCTCTTTGTAGATATGCTAAAAAAGTTTCTGGTGTTTCAATTGTTAAACGATAACCAAAACTTCCTGATTCTATTTTAGCACCGCAGATATCTTCATTAATATTCTTAATAATAGTGCGAACCGAACGAGTACTCATTTTAATTACGCTTGATAAATTTGAACCACTGACAGTTTCATGATTCATTAGTTCCAAAATTATCATCTTTTGATTCTTATCCATCATCCGCACCTCCGTTTATATTTTATCATAAAGTATGATAAAGAGGCTGGAAATCCAGCCTAATTTTATTCCTTGATCTGTGCTTCTTCTTTAAGAGCGATGTTATCTTGTGTTTTAAAAAATGGATAATATAAAATTGCAGATACAATAATTAAAACAATTTCTAAAATAATTCCTGATACTCCGCAAATTAACCAGCCATCTAATAATACCGGTGTTCCTGTCGCTCCCATTGCAATTCTTGGTAATGAAACCAGACCACTCTTCATTGCAAAATAAGTAATTAAAATATTAATTTGTGGTACTAAGAAATATGGTAAAGCCATAATTGGATTTAAAATCAGCGGTAATCCAAAAACTATTGGTTCATTGATACTACAACAAGATGGTAAAATTGCTAACCGTCCTAACGTTTTATAGCGATTACTTTTAGCAAGTAACATATCAATAGATAATCCAAGCGTATTACCAATACCACCTAACATTAAGAAATATAACAACCCAACAGTAATAATATTTTGCATTGGTGCCCCTGATGCAAAGGCTGCTTGATTTTCAACTCCAGCCTGCATAAATAGCATCATTGAGAATGGTATCGTTACTTGACCACCATGAATACCAAAGAACCAAAAAACAGACGCTAACAAAGTTAAGACCATATAAGTAATTAAGCTACCTGATAATGCTGATAATGGAGTCGCAATAATACCATAGAACCATTCACTAAACGTTACCCCTGTTAATGAAGCAAAAGTTCCGTTAATGATTAGAAATACTGTCGTTATAACAAAGCCAGGAATTAATGCATTAAACGATTTGGCAACTGTTGGTGGTACGCCCTCGGGCATTTTGATGATCCAGCCACGTTTAACAACAAACGTATAAATATAGCCAACTAAGATTCCTACGATCAAGGCCGTAAATAATCCCTTTGAACCTAAATAGTCAAAAGCAATATAACTTGTAGTTGTTTCTTCAACGACAATATTTGCTAGTGGTGTCATAATAAAGAAAGCTAAAATTGACAACAAACCGGCAGGTATGGCATCTGTATTCATGCCTTCATTTCTTATAAAGGCATACGCAGCAGTAAAAGATACATATACTGCTAACATATCAGTTGTAAATTTACCCACTAAACTTAAAACTGTTCCGACCCCCGAGTCAGCTAAAAATTGTTGATATGCATCTAGTGATAAAGTACTCAGCAGAGTAAATATTGCTCCTAAAATAATTAGTGGCATTATTAAATTAAAAGCTGTTGATATTGCTTTTAAAATTTTATTACTCCCTATCTTTGTTGCTAATGGTGCTAAAACATTCTCCATCTTGTCCATTAATTTTTGCATTAAAACTATCCCCTTTCATATTTACAATATCATTATATAATACCCTAATAAAACTAGAAGTCTGTTAATTTCCTGTTATTGTAGGAAAATTATATTTTCTTATAAATATCGATAAATTCTTTAATCAGTGATTTATATAACTGAACTGAAATTAACATATCTTCGGCATGCACTAATAATAAATCTAAATCACTTGAAACTGTTAAACATCCAGCATGAATCTTACTTGCTTCAAGTAATGTTTCGTTACCCTTAATTAAGTATTCATTAGCCTTGACAAAGTTTTGATCTTTGACATATGCTAAGACCTTTTGATAAGCTAGACTGCTTTGCTGGGTTAATTGTATGATTGATATTGTTTCCTGCTCGGTATTATTTATCATATTATCAACTCCTGCTTTTATCATACAAAACCTTCATTTGTATCTAAAGACAGGATATTTCCACTTAGGCGGAAATATTGACAAAGAACTTTTAGTAATTATTTTAATGATACCAAGAAACAAGCAGTTTACCTTTCATTTATTAAGAAAAAATGATAATCTTATAAGTACGGAGGTAACATACATGAAACAAATAAAAAATATAAATATTGAAACTTTAGAAAATAATTTAATTTATCCAATCTATGAAGATCAACTAATTGATCCACAATTAAATAAAGTTCTAGATTACAATCTTGATAAACTTGTTAATAAGAAGTTTAAAGAACTAACTGTAATTCATACTTTAGGAAAATATAAATTTGAAACAATTACATTTATTGGTTTAGGTTCTTCAAAAAAAATAACAAGCAAACAAATAAGAGATATTGCTGCTTTAATTAAATTAGATGAACATGCTACTATTTATCTTGAAGGGATAAACACTGATCATCTTGATATTCATACAATTACAAGAGCTTTTATCGAAAGTTATTTACAAAATTCATATCAAGAACATAAAATTGGTCATGAGCCAAAAGTAATTCATGAATTTGATATAATATTTAGCCAGGCTGAACTTGAAAATGATATCCAATTAGGGAAAGTTTATGGTGAGGGAATTAATTATGCGCGGATGCTTAGCGATACACCATCAAATTTAATGACACCTGATACCCTGGTTGATGAAGCGATAAAGCTTAGTCAAAAATATCCACAACTAGAATGCACAATCTTAAATAAAAGTAATTTAGAAAAAATGGAAGCTGGAGGAATTTTATCAGTTAATCAAGGCAGCAATATTCCTGCTTATATGATTTGTTTAAAATATAATAATAGTGACGATCCTTATACTGCTGTAATTGGTAAAGGCTTAACATTTGATTCCGGTGGTTATAATCTTAAAAGTGACAGTTATGGTATGAAATATGATATGTGTGGTGGTGCTGATGTTTTAGGAGTAATGCAAATCTTAGCAGCTAGTCAGGCCAAAGCAAATGTCTATGGAATCATTCCAACAACAGAAAATCTTGTTAGTGACAAAGCTTACAAACCTCAAGATGTTATTACAACCCTCTCTAAAAAAACAGTCGAAATCGTTAGCACTGATGCAGAGGGACGATTAATTTTATGTGATGCTATTACATATGTCCAACAACTTGGAGTGAAGAAAATCATTGATCTTGCAACCCTTACCGGCGCTTGTGTTTCAGCACTTGGTGATGTATATACCGGTGTTTTCAGTAATTGTGATGAATACTATGATGAATTTGTCCAAGCGTTACAGATTAGTGATGAAAAAGGTTGGCGCCTTCCGCTTGATCCTGAATATTTTGAAAAATTAAAATCAACTAGTGCTGATTTCAAAAACTCAGCTGGTAAACCTGGAGGCGGAGCTAGTGTTGCAGCGAACTTTTTAGAAGCTTTTATCGAAGAAGGAACACAATGGTTACATCTTGATATCGCCGGTAGTGCTGACAATGATGGAACCGGAGCTACTGGTGCGATGATTCGTAGTGTTGTAAATATGATTAACTTAAAAACAATCGTCAAAAAGTGAGCGTATCAAATAATACTCTCACTTTTTTTCTTAAAAACATTAATGCCATAAAAAAATACATTCGTGCCATACTCATTTTCTATCTTATGATTATTCATATAATGATAGATGTAAGGAGGAATTAAAAATGAAAGACAAAATTTTAATTGGTGAAAAAATGACGAAAAAAGGAGTGTTCCTTAACTATTTAGGTTTAGTATTTTTTGGAATTATTGCGGTAGTTGGCTATAATGGATTAATTTCTAAATATCTTCATCTAAATAATCAGCTTAATATTCTAATCATGATATTTATCTTTATTGCGGTTTTGCTATTCTTAACCCCAATCATCGGCTCTAGTGAAATAATTGAATTCAATCATAATGAAGTCCGCTACTTCCACACTAAGGGATATTTCCAACAATTTGCTGAAGTTATTAGAATTCTTACAGGTAAACAAGCAGTCCCTGATATTACTTTAAAAACAAAGGACATTGAACAAGTTAATTTATCATATGTACCATTTTTAATGATGTATGCTCAACAAGGTTATCAAATTAAAATAACTTTCCTAATGAAAGATGGAACTACTCTAGCATTTTTACCAAGTACTATTGATCAAATGGAAAAAGGAGATTATGAATCTGCATTTAAGATTTTAGAAACAAATGGTGTAGAAATTGTTGATAAATTAATGCTTAGAAAAGCATTGAAGATGAATAAGAATGATTTTTATCAATATGTTAATACGATTGAAAAAGGACGTAATAAAAAATGAAAGTTATTTTAGAATGTTCTCATCAATATATCAACACAATAAAGCGAAAACTTAATGCACATTTAGAGCAAATAACTTATTTAGATTCATTTACGGGTAATGATCTATCATTATTTATTAAAGAAGTAAAAAAACTTGAAGACATTGAAAACATTAAAAATATTAAAAGTATTTCAAACGCTAATATTGTTTGTCTAATTGACAGTGGTTTATTTATGTTTGAGCTTTTAGAATTTAACCCACTTGCCTTTATTCGAAGTGCCAATATTAATGCCGATCTTGATGAATTAATCAACCGGATTGAGTACCTCAATAAAGGCCTAGGGGTAATGCTTGAATTTCAATGTGGTTATCAAACAGTTAGAATGAATGTAAAAAATATTACTTATGTTGAATCATATGCTCATTATCTTTTAATTCACACATTAAATTCAACGGTTAAGGTTAGAGAAAAAATATCAGTGGCTTTACAAAAACTTGAACCCTTGGGTTTTATCCAAGTACATCGATCATATGTCATTAATCATGACCGGATTAAAAAAATAGATACTGATAATATTACGTTATCTGATGAAACTATCATTCCTATTGGAAAAAAATATAAGCAGGCTCTAAAGAATCATTAATTTTCCTATATTGTAAGTTATCTCTTTAAGAATAAAACATCCCCTTATTAGGAGGATGTTTTATTCTTAATTAATGTCATTTTCTTAAAAACTACTAATTATCATATTACGATTTATCAAAAATTGTTTCCATATGAACTTTCTGTGGTTTAAGTCCACATGATTCATAAAATTTCATCGCTGATGCATTACAGCTCCAAACATTGAGTGTTAAATTATAACATCCGCTCTTTTGGGCAAAATCTTTGGAATATTCATAAAGCTGCTTACCTATATGTTGCCCTCTTGAATTTTCATCAACACATAGATCATCAATATATAATGTTTTTACATCTGTTAAAATATTGCTATCTAAATATTGTTCAAAAATACAAAATACATAGCCTAAAACAACTTCATTATTATCAACTGCAACGAAGATTGGTCTATTATCATCTTTGATTATTTGCATAAGCTGATCATCACTATATTTTCTTGCCCCTTTTTTAAATAAATCCGGTCTTCCCTTATGATGCACAAGACAAACTTGTTTCAACAAATTATTGATCTGAGTAATATCTCTATTTTCTGCTCTACGAATTAACATGACTGCCTCCTTAAATAACCCTCAATTCTTAATATTATCCTTCATAATACCTATAGACTTATTTTCATTTATCAAATATTAATTATACTACTTTTTTACTAAATTATAATACTTTCAAATTAATTTCTTCAAAAATCCTCTTATTATCTCCCTTAATCAGTTTCTATAAATATTTAAAAAAATTATAACCATGCTCTTTTTACATAAAGTAAAAAGTCTAGATTTTAATATCTAGACTAACTATCCTCTTTGATGACGAGGAATGAATGTTCTTATTTCTTCTTCATTGTATCCAACTTGAAAACGATGCTCATCCATTAGAATTGGTCTTTTTAAAATTGAAGGATTGGCTTTAATGAAGGCGATTAATTCATCCATTTTCATATTATCAAAATCAATTTTATTTGATTTAATTATTTTACTATTTTTAGAAAGAATATCATCTGTTCCGTTTTCACAGCGCTCTAAAATTTCACGTAATTCATTAGCATGCAAATCAGACGAAAAAATATTTTTTTCAATAAAACTCAAATTATGCTCTTTTAACCAGGCAATAACTTTTCGACATGACTGACTTCCTGGAGCTGTATATACTCGAATCATAATAATCCTCCATCTATAAAATAAGGACTATTACTAGCCCTTCATAAACATTGTCCTACAAATTCTTTTTCCCATATTTGTTTTAAAGATTTTTTGATAAGCACTGTTAATCGCCATTTCTTCACTTTCGCTTTCAAAAAGATTAACTAAAAAATCTGCTTCAACCAAAATTTGATAATCTAAACCATCTATTTCACTATAAGTATGATGATGACCAACAAGATAAGCAACTCGTTCTATTAAAGCTTCATCATAATTTAAACGATTTAGCAGCTTAATCGCTTCTGCCGGTCCTAACTCTTCTTGATACTTACCATTAGAACTATTATATTTTTCCCAAGCAGGTTTAATTCCAATATCATGAACAATTGCGGCAACTTCCAATCTTTCTTGTTCTTGTGTAGATAACCCCTCATCAATTCCGATTACTCTAGCAAAGCTGTGGACTTTAATCAAATGCTGAATTTGTTTAGGGTGCCCTTGATAAAAATCAATCATCGCTAATATTAAATCATTTATCTTCATTATTTTTTTACCCTTAATGTAATAATATATTCATCGTCAGCTTCTTCAGTTTCACTAATAACTTCAATTCCCGATTTTTGAATCAATTCTGTAGCTTGATTGATTGTATTGATTGCGATTTTAAAATTACGAGATACTTTAGTTGGACCTTTTTTATTTTTAGGTTTTGTTTTAACTGGTTTACTAATCAAAGACTCTGTTTGTTTTACATTTAATGATTTTTTTAAGACTTCTTGCAATACCGTTTGCTGTTTATCAGCTTCCAAGCCAATCATTGCACGGGCATGGCGCTCTGTAATCTGTTTTGATTTTAAAGCATGTTTAACATCATCTGATAACTTTAATAACCGTAATTTATTAGCAATCGTCGACTGTTTTTTCCCTACTTTATTAGCTAATTCGGTTTGATTCATATCATATGTATCAATCAATGTTTTATATGCATTAGCTTCCTCGATCGGTGATAAGTTTTCACGCTGAATATTTTCAATGATTGCTAATGTATCAACTTGTTTATCATCAATATCTTTAATAACGCAAGGCACTGTTTTTAATCCTGCTAACTTACTTGCTCGATAACGACGTTCTCCTGCAACAATTTGATATCCACGATTATATTTACGTACAATAATCGGCTGGATCAAACCATTCTCTTTGATTGAAGCTGCTAATTCCTCAATCTTTTCATCATCAAAAACAGTTCTTGGTTGATTTTCATTCGCTGAAATTTTTTCAATATCAATTTGTTTATATACTTTCTCTAACATAACTTCTCCTATAGGGGTTGTTTTTTTATTTTTCCAAACATTCGTGGATATTTGGCTGGAGTATCCCTTACCTTTTTTATAATGATATTACTTCGATGATTATCATTTGTTAAAGTAAAATCAATTGATTTTTCCACTTGACCACCTAACAAAACAATGCCCTTACCAGCTTCCTCTAATTCTTCCGTAGCCTTTAACCCTTTAAGGGCTAAAAAGTATCCTCCTACTTTCACTAAAGGTAAGCACAGCTCATCAAGAATATTTAAACGGGCTACTGCGCGCGCCATAACAATATCACATTTTTGGCGATGATCTTTAGCATAATCTTCTGCTCTTGCGCTAATAGCTTGACAATTACTTAAATTTAACTCTTTAAATAAATGATTTAAGAATGTGATTCTTTTTGTTAGTGAATCAACTATAGTAATTTTTAACTCAGGATATACAATTTTTAATGGTACACTAGGAAATCCTGCCCCAGCACCCACATCAACAATACTTTGATCAGTAAAATCAAAATCAAAAGCAATCGTTAATGAATCATAAAAATGTTTTAAATAAACCCCTTCTTCATCAGTAATTGCTGTTAAATTCATTTTTTCATTCCATTCAACCAATATCTTAAAATATTGTTTAAATTGATTGACTTGTTGGGGGGTTAAAGTAATTCCTTTAGTTTCTAATTGTTTAATGAATTCTAATTCATTCATGTCTATTCCTCATTATATTTCTGTTTTAAATAGATTAATAAAACGGATATATCCGCAGGATTGATTCCGGAAATACGTGATGCCTGTCCAATCGTTAGTGGCCGAATTTTTGATAACTTTTGCTTTGCTTCTAATGCTAAATTGCTAATATCTTCATAATCAATATCTGCCGGAATTTTCTTTTCTTCCATTTTGACTTGCTTGTCAGCCTGACGTCGAGCCTTATCAATATATCCCTTATATTTAATTAAAATAGTCACCCGTTTACGTTGTTCTTCACTTAGTTTTGGAGCTTCAACATATGGTAAGATTTTTTCATATGTTAATTCTGGCCTTTTGATTAATTCTTTAGCACTAATGCCTTCCGTTAAACGTGCTGAACCAAAATGCTCCAAAGCATCATTGATCTCATGTTTAGGAGTAAAACGAATCGTATCCAAACGATCAATTTCTGCAAAAATTTCTGACATTTTATCAAGATAAGCCTGGTATATTTGATCACTTACTAATCCCACATCATGTCCATACTTCATTAGTCTTTCATCTGCATTATCATGACGAATCAATAAACGGTACTCAGCTCTACTTGTCAACATTCGGTATGGCTCATCAGTTCCTTTAGTCACTAAATCATCAATCATTACCCCAATATAAGCCTCATCGCGTTTTAAAATCAATGGCTCTTTTCCTTGATTTTTTAAAGTTGCATTAATTCCTGCAATCAAACCTTGACCTGCCGCTTCTTCATATCCACTTGTTCCATTAATTTGACCAGCAGTAAATAGATTTTTAATTATTTTTGTTTCCAATGATGGCCATAATTGTAGTGGATCTATAGCATCATACTCAATTGCATAAGCATACTTTAAAATCTTACAATTTTCTAATCCTGGGATAGTCCGAATCATTTCTTCTTGAACATCATGTGGTAATGAAGTTGAAAAACCTTGCACATAAATCGTATCCATCTCTGCTGATTCAGGTTCCAAGAAGATTTGATGTTGTGGTTTATCCGAAAATTTAACAATCTTATCTTCAATCGATGGGCAATAGCGTGGTCCAATTCCTTTCACAATACCACTGTACATACTTGAACGATGTAGATTATCACGAATAATCTGATGAGTTTTTTCATTAGTGTAAGTCAGATAACATGGTGTTTGTTCTTCAATAGGAATAAACTCATTAGTTTGATAACTAAATGCCAAATTAGCATCAGTTCCTGGCTGTAAACTTGTCTTTGAGTAATCAACACTATTAATCTCTACTCGAGGTGGTGTTCCCGTCTTAAGCCGTTGAATCCGCATCCCTAAATTAGCTAATTTTTCTGATAAATATTTTGATTCTTTCTGCTGATCAGGACCACTTGCATGCTTTTGATCACCACATAAAATCTCTGCTTTTAGATATGTACCAGTTGTTAAGATAACCATCCTTCCTTCAATAGTTTGGCCATTATCCAAAATAACTCCTTTTACACAATTATCTTCAACAATCAAATCCTCTACCATTCCCTCAATGATATCAAGATTCTCCTGTTTTTTTAATACTTCTTGCATATATCGAGGATATACTTTTTTATCAGCCTGAGCCCGTAAGGATTGAACCCCTGGACCTTTAGCGGTGTTTAACATTTTCATTTGTAAGTAGGTTTTATCAGCAGTTTTAGGCATTTGTCCTCCTAATGCATCTATTTCCCGGACAATAATTCCTTTAGCTGGTCCCCCGATTGATGTATTACAAGGAAGGCTTCCAACATTATCAAAGTTAGAAGTAACTAAAACTGTTTTCTGATTCATTCTCGCTGGTGCCAACGCTGCCTCAATTCCTGCGTGCCCACCACCGACTACTATAATATCGTACATTATATTTCCCTCCTTAATCCTAATCTATTGTACTACAAATTTCCTATTTTTAAAACAATAATCATTAGATTGTCAATTCATACAAACCAAGGATAATTAAAATAATTCCTGAGATTATATCAGCGTATTTTCCCTTAAAATTTAATCGCTTAAATTTTTGACCAGTTCCAATAAAAACATAACTACAAACAAAGGTTGTTAAAGAAGTAATCAACTCCGGCATTCCAGTAATACTTGCACCAATTCCTAAAGCTACATTATTAATGGTTAAAACCAATGATAAGACTAAAGTTTCTTTTAAAGAAATATTTTTTACTGCTGATAAATGATTAGTAACAATGATCTCATCACACTCTTTCAATGACTTAACAACAGTATAGATTCCTATTAATAGTAACAGACTGCTTCCTAAAAAGTCTGCCAATGATAAAGAAATATAATTAGTTAAAAAATGTCCAAAGCGCATTGCACCATAAGTACCGATCATTGTAATAAATGCAATCATAAAATTTTTTTGATGATTAATATGTGTTTTTTTGATCCCATAAGCTATTCCGATGCTTAGAGCATCGATATTCGCGGATACAGCATAGAGAACTGCTGAAAATATATGCATAAACTCACCCCATCTAATTTATGCATAATAACCATTTAGCTCTGGGCATCAGGAAATAAATTTAGTAATTATGGTATACTATAATAAGGAGTCGAATAATTATGAAAAATAAAAAAACTAATTTTATTTATAAAAGCTGTATTTTAATCTATCTTATTTCTCTAGTTTACGCTTTTTATCTTAACTGGGGAGGAAAATATTTTAGTATGACAATCGTTGCTTGTCTTACCCCATTCATTATGCCTTTATTAATGAAATTGTTAAAAATAGAAGTTCCTCAAGAATTTTATATTATCAATATCATTTTTGTCTATTTTGCAAGTTTGTGGGGGAGTTGTTTAGGGGGTTATCATCTTCCATATTTTGATAAGTTCACCCATTTTTTCAGTGGAATTATTTTTTGTGAGATAGCTTATATCTTTTATAAACACTTTTTACCTAATGAAAAAAGAAAATTTTTGATGTTTATTTTCATTAATGCCCTTAATGCGATGATTGCCTTATTTTGGGAATTTTATGAATATGCTCTATTGATCTTTTTTAACTATGATGCAATTAATCATTACTCAACAGGCATTCACGATAGTATTACCGATATGCTGGTAGCTGTAATTGGTAGTTTCATTTTAAGCTTATATCTTACTCATTACGATCAGCGTAATGATAATCATTTTTTTATTAAATTAGCTAAAAATATTAAATTTAACAAAACTTCTCATCCTAACTAATTTCATCTAAGGAGGAAGCTGTGTATCAACTTAATGGTGTTTGCATGATTTGGCATACGACAAAAAGCAATATATTACTACGACACCAAGGTTTGATAAAGATATCCTATGATATTCATAGTAGAAAAGTGATTAATGATAATAATGTTAATTTAATCAAATACACCTGTTTTTATCGTTAATCTGATTATTCTATTCTCCAACAATTATTAGAGATATTTTGTATTAAAAAAATAGCTGTTAGAAAATAAATTAAACAACTATCAAAGCTAGCAGTAAATAATTGAAAATTTCATTGCTGCTAGCCAAATAAATTTTGATTATAACTCACACACAGATTCTCTTCATTTGCATTTAACTGGTACTTGTCAACCTTACACTTTACATTGTAGTAAAGAAAAATATCGGCTAATTAATCTTTGACTCATTTAGCAACAATAGGCTTTTTGATTCATTTCTTATTAATCATTATTTATAATCTAGGAGATCACTAAACGTTCTATACAATAAAAACAATGACCGAGAACTGCAATATTATAATACTGGTATTTTATCACCTGCTTTAAAAAATGGTAAAATCGAATCTATACGGATAAAGAAGTTTTAATCATGAATCAAATTAAGTTTCATAAGCGTCTTGGTCTTATACTCGATGAAATCTACGATATTTTTAATCCATCTACTCGTCAAGAACAACTGAATGCTTTATTATTAAAAAAACTCACTGACTCAAAGCTTAAAATTGATTCTTGTTATACATCACTTGATAAAAGTAACTCTCTATTAAATTATGATTATAAGGATATTCCTACTTTAAAACACTATTTTAATAATTATCTCGTTTCATCAGTTTCTTAAATTATTTTTAATTTAGTCATCTACACCAGAATATTTAAAACAATCAGTCAGCTTATTTAAGAATTAATAAAGCACTCCCAGATTTGGTCATTCAAATCCCGAAGTGCTTTTTTCTTTAAGCTTCAATCAATTCATCATCAACATTATCATTTATTTCTTCAACAATCTCTTGCTTTGGGGCTCTAGGTTTAATAATACTAATTACCTTACCAAAGAAAACAAATGTCATTGCGTAAAAGAAATAACTAAATGTATTTGACATAAAATAAGCAACGATCTCACCAAAGTTTGCGCCCCACGAGATACTTCCTGCTTCAACATATGAGACTACAGATTGATAAGATATATTTACAGTATACCCAAAATAACAGATTATCAATAAAGCTATTGCATAACAAATTAGCGTAAACGCTGGTTTATAAAACCAATTCTTAATTTTTTCCATTTTTAAATCCCTTTCTATTTTTAAGATATTTTAACGAGAAAATACCGAATAAATATGTGATGAATACCTAATTGTATGGTTACACTAAAAACTTATTTCACTAATTGAAAATATTTTAAATTATTTTGTCGTAAATGCTATGATAAAGCCAATAAAGGAGTTGAATTGTATGATTGATATTTTAATTAAGGCCGGTGGCTTTATTTTAATTATTATGTTAGGATTTGCACTAAAGACAAAAGGGGTCTGTACCCGTGAACACGGAAGTTTTTTATCAACAATCATTATGAATATAACGCTTCCATGCTCATTACTTTCATCAATTAATAACCTTGAGATTACCCCCATCCTATTAGTAGCCCTTGCTTGTGGCTTCTTAGGCAATGTTATTACTAACCTTTCTGGTTACTTGATTCAAAAAAAAGAATCACCCATGACCAGAGCTCTATCGATGATCAACTCATCTGGCTATAATATCGGAACTTTTACTTTACCATTTGTTCAAAGTTTCTTTCCATCTAACTTGATTGGTTATGTTTGTCTTTTTGATACCGGCAATGCTTTAATGTGTTTAGGAGGTACTTATAGTGCTGCTAGTACAGTTGTAGCTAATGAAGAAAAACAAAGCTTTAAAACTGTTGCTAAAAAATTATTTTCATCAATTCCTTTTTGCACTTACATCATTTTGTTTTTCTTATCTTTATTTCATATTGCAATTCCTACACAAATTTTAACAGTTACTAGTATTGCTGGTAATGCTAATGCTTTTTTAGCAATGTTAATGATTGGAATTTTATTGGAAATAAAATTAGATTTATCACAAATCAGACTGATTAAAAAAATACTTTTAAACCGCTATGCAGTTACTTTGGGGTTATCCTTATTTGTATATTTTATTTTACCAATTGATTTAACTGTTAAAAAAATGATTATTTTATGCTTATGTTCGCCAATATCAGCTGTTGCCCCAGTTTTCTCAAATCGTTTAGGAAGTCGTTCCCCAGTTCCTTCAGCAATCAACTCTTTAAGTATTATTATTAGTATTTTTATTATGACGATTTTAATCTTATTTATGGTTTAATAAACCGGTATTTCTTTATGTATTGATTAAATTAATGATTTGTCGTATTTATTTAATACTTGATACAAAGGGATTCTCACAATACTTCTTACAGCCACATCAACAAGGCGAACCCCTTTTTCAATATCATTTGCTAATCGCTCTTTTAAACTTTTCTCATCTACTAAAAGCAAAATACGCTTTACTTCACAATCAATAAAATCTAATCATTCTAAACACATATCAATAATTTTTTGTTCATGTATCACCTAACAAAAAAACTAGTCATTAATTTGACTAGTTTATTTCCAGAAGTTTTTTCCACTTCCTACTGAGATAATTTTAAATTGGGTATTCTTTGATGTTCCACCAGTAAAATATTTACCAGCTTCAGTCCCATTAAAGATATCAATCTTGTTACCTTTAATTGCACCACCACGATCTACAACAATCCCATATGCAGTTGATTCAATACTTAAATTATGATTAGTAATTTCAATAATTGTTCCAAAAGGAATTGAAGGATCTGCAGCTAAGCAATAATATGAACGTCCATTATATGTTAATTTAGGACTGTTTGATCCTTGTACTCCAGAAATCGGACTTAATTTAATGCCGGTTGATGAAGTTCCATTTCCTCCAGCACAGTCGCCTCCATAAGTAGTCAGTCTTCCAGTAAAGAATGCTCCTTCTTGGACTGCACCTGTTTCAATTATTGTATCAGTAGCTTGTGATACCACCTGACTACCAATTAATTCTCTTCCTACTTCATTACCATTTTCATAAGTTACGCGGTAAGTGTTTTTCACTTGCCCGTTTTGCCCTTGTTGCGCAACTTTCGTAGTAAATAACTCTAATCCAGTTGTATTTACCGTATTTGATTCTACTGTAATCATCTCGTCTATATCCGCTTGATTAACTCGAGTGATTTGTATTAAATCACCTTTATTTACAATATAATTTAAATCTAAATTTAAAATATCTTGAGGATTTACACTGATTTTTAAATCATCAAGAACACTTGATACTGACGCTTGTCTAATTAAATAGTCCTTTTGGTCTTGATTTCCATCTTGAACTTTTACATCAATTGTTTCCACGTAGTTATCAATTTGGTTTGTTGCTCCAGCATTTAATGTTGTCGCTACAATTCCAATATAGGCAATCATTACTACAAGTAACCCTTTCATTCTGGGGTCTGCATTAATAATAGCCTCTTTAATTTTTTTCATTAATTTTCCTCCTATTTAATACCAAAAAGTTTTTTGGCATTAAACGTTGTCGCACTTGCAACGTTTTCTATCTCCATGTTCTTTAGCTTAGCTATTTCCTGGGCAATATACACAACATTTGCAGGCTCATTTAACTTTCCCCTAAATGGATGAGGTGTTAAATAAGGACAGTCAGTTTCAATTAATAAATTCTCTAAGTTAATAGTTGCTGCCACATCTTTTGGAACTCTTGCATTCTTAAATGTCACCGGACCCGCTAAAGAAATGTAATAACCAAGTTTTACAAATCTTTCTGCCATTTCAACAGAGCCACTATAACAATGCATCACTCCAGGATGTCCATTCCGTTTTAGTACTTCGTAAGTGTCCTCATAGGCGTCGCGACAATGAATTACAACTGGCTTTTGGTGCTTCTTAGCTAAGTCCATCTGCCATTGAAATACTTCCATCTGCTTTTCCTTAGGAACACTGTCCCAATAATAATCGAGACCAATTTCTCCGAGTGCTACTACGCAAGGTTCTTCTAAGTACTTGTCGATGATGTTCATTTGATCTTTTGTTGTGTTTAAGCAATCGTTTGGTCCGATACCAACTGCAGCATATACGAACTCATATTGTTTAGCTAATTCGATTGCAATTTGAGACGACTTTAAGTCATAGCCTACGACAACCATATTGGTAACATTGTTATCTAGGGCTTTTTGAACAAACACATCGTGATCTTCATATAATTCATCACTATTCAAGTGACAATGAGTATCAAAGTACATAAATCTCACCTCCGCTGTATATTAACAAAATCAATTACATTTGTCAAATATCTAAACTCCAAGGCACTAGCTGCAAAGAAAAAACTATGATAAAATCGATATTTTTTTATTACTATATTCCTTTTTCCACATATTTTAACATACAAATTTCGATAAAACATAAATTTTTTAAGAAAAATACCATGTTTTTGTAGAGAAACGTAATAAAATAATCAAGTTGATTTTACATCCTAATTTTTGACAAAGTAATCATTTTTATACTAATATCACAAAAAAACAAGCAGAGGGAAAGCTGCTTGTTTCAAGTAATACAGATAGAGGGAAAGCTATCTGTTTTTATTTAGATATCAGGGAAAGGATATCATGAAGAGTAATTTATTGTAGAAAGAATTGTTATCTTTACTACAATTAACAGTATAGTAAGTAAATATCGTTAGATTTAATCAAAAATACCTAAAATTAACTATTAAATATGGATAAATATGTTAATGGATAAGAGTATAAAATACAATTGTTATGATTTGGTTACGTTTGATTAGTTTCGTTGACTCCTATTATTGCCTATGCTATTATTTTGGCATCGAATAAGTGGTGGAGTCTGTCATAAAGCAAAATGCTTTATTTATTCGATGTAAGCTTACGATTAAAAGAACTATTTTGATAGTTAAGTAAATTACGATTTAGACAGATTCAAGAAAGAATCTGTCTTTTTTATTTTGACAGGCCTTGAGGAGGGATAACGGGTATCGTTATAAATATATTTTTTGGTTTTTAATTTTAGGGAATGAGTATTAGGAGAATTGTCGTATGAATATTAATGAAGATAATGAATTGAATAATTATCAAATAATGTATGTGACCCCGGTTGAGGCCTATACCTTAATGGAAAGTAGTATGGACGGTTTATCTGAAGAACAGGTATCACATCGTCTCAAAAAGTATGGTAAGAATGAGATTTCCAAAAAGAAACAAAGTTCAATGTTTAAAAAACTAATTTCTAATTTTACTAGTCTAATGGCATTACTATTATGGGGTGGAGGATTACTAGCTATCCTTTCTGGAACAGTCGAATTAGGAATATCGATTTTCTGTGTCAATCTAATTAATGGCTTCTTTTCTTTCTTCCAAGAATTTAAAGCAGAAAAAGCAACTAGTGCGTTGCAAAAGATGATGCCATCTTATGCCCGAGTAGTACGTGATGGTAAAGAAGTAAAAATATTTGCTGAGGACATTGTTCCTGGTGATATAATGATTTTAGAAGAAGGTGACCGAATTTGTGGGGATGCTAGAATCTTACGTTGTAGTGATTTCCAAGTAGATCAATCAACTTTGACAGGTGAAAGTAATCCAATTAGAAAGAATTATGAGGCACTGCAAGAAAAAGTTTCATACTTAGAAGCTGAAAATATGATCTTTACCGGTACTACTGTTGCTTCTGGTACTTGCCACTGTGTTGTTGTTGCAACTGGAATGGATAGTGAATTTGGGAAAATTGCTAATTTAACTCAAAATACTGAAAAAAGCTTATCTCCATTACAAAAAGAACTTAATGTTCTAACTAAACAAATTGCAATTATTGCATTAAGTGTTGGAATCGTGTTTATGCTGATTGCTGTATTTGTAATTAAGGATCCCTTATTGGAGTCATTTATTTTTTCTTTAGGAATGATTGTTGCTTTTATTCCTGAAGGTCTTTTACCCGCTGTTACGTTATCACTTGCTTTATCTGTTCAACGAATGGCTAAAGATAACGCTTTAGTAAAGAAACTATCGGCCGTAGAAACTTTAGGATGTACAAATGTTATCTGTTCTGATAAAACTGGTACTTTAACTCAAAATGAAATGACGGTTAATCATCTTTGGACTCTTGATAGTCAAATGGATGTCAGCGGCGAAGGATATGTTCCAAATGGAAAAATCTATGTTGATGAACAAGAAATTACCGCAAAGAAAAGTAATGTTTTAAGACTATTATTAAGTGGTGCAGTACTTTGTTCAAACGCTAAGTTAGTACCACCACAAAATAAGAGTGTTAATCCACGTTATACAGTTTTAGGTGACCCTACTGAAGCATGTTTAGAAGTTGTAGCTAAAAAAGCTGAAATTGATCTTGATAAATTGAATAGTCAATATCCACGAATTTTAGAATTACCTTTTGAATCTCGACGGAAGCGAATGACAACGATCCATCAATTAAAAGACTCTTTTGAAGGCAATCAGAGAATTGCATTTGTAAAAGGGTCTCCAAAAGAAGTTATGGAATTATGTAATCGTTGTTTTAAAGGCAGTAAAGCCTGTCCAATCAGTGAAGAAGACCGCATCAATATTATGAAAGCAAACGATATGTATGCTCGTGAAGGGTTGCGAGTTTTAGCAGTAGCCTATCGTACTATTGCTCATAATGATAAAAAACTTCCTAGTTCAATTCGCGAATATACACCTGAATTAATTGAACAAGATCTAACTTTTTTAGGCTTGATTGCAATGCAGGACCCTCCACGAAGTGAAGTCAAAGAAGCTGTGGAATTATGCCATAGTGCCGGAATTAAAATCGTTATGATTACCGGAGATTATGGTTTAACAGCAGAAAGTATTGCTCGCAAAATTGGGATTATTAAAAGCGATACCGCTCGAATAGTTTCTGGAACAGAATTAAGCAAAATGAATGATCAAGAACTTAAAAACGTTTTAGAAGGCGAAGTGGTCTTTGCTCGAATGGCACCAGATCAAAAATATCGTATTGTTTGTGCTTTACAAGAAATGGGAAATATTGTAGCTGTAACTGGTGATGGTGTTAATGACTCTCCGGCTCTAAAAAAAGCGGATATTGGTGTTGCTATGGGAATAACTGGTACCGATGTTGCTAAAGAGGCTGCTGACATGATTTTAACAGATGATAATTTTGCCTCAATTGTTCGTGCAATCGAAGAAGGTCGTGCTGTTTATAATAATATTCGTAAATTCTTACGTTATATTTTTGATAGCAACACCCCAGAAGCTGCTGCCCCTGCTCTATATTTGCTTAGTGGCGGTTTAGTCCCAATGCCCCTTACAATCATGCAAATTTTAACTATTGATATTGGAACTGATATGATTCCTGCGCTTGGTTTAGGGGCAGAACATCCTGAAGATAATATTATGAATCAGCCACCTCGTCGAATCGATGAAAGATTACTTAATAAAAAAGTAATTTTAGTAGGTTTTATTTGGTATGGCTTGATTATAACGCTATTTGCCTTAGGAGGATATTTCCTTGTAAACTATTTGAATGGTTGGCCTCATAATCCATTGGCTCCAGAAGGAACTGCGCTCTATAACGAAGCAACGACGATGATGCTAGTTGGGGTTGTTTTTTCACAGATGGGAATGGTCATGAACAACCGAACTGAAAAAGAATCAGTATTTAAACGCGGAATCTTCTCCAATCATTATATTAATTTAGGATTAGTTGTAGAGTTTGTTATTTTATTAGCCGTAGTCTATATTCCTTTTTTAAATGGTATCTTCAATACTGCGCCAATTGGGTTAATAGAATGGCTATATGCTTTGCCAATTCCTTTTATTGTTTTTGGAATTGAGGAATTAAGAAAGAAAATATTAAGAAATAAAGACAAATAGGAGGATGGAAACCTATGAAAATTATAATCGTTGGGTGTGGAAAATTTGGTACCCGATTAGCAAATTATTTAAATAATCAAAATCATGATGTCACTATAATTGACAATCGTGAAGAGGCTTTTAATAATCTTGGTGGTAATTTTACCGGACGGACAGTATTGGGAATGGGGTACGATAAAGATGTTCTAGAAAGTGCCGGAATCAAAGTTGCTGATGCTTTGATCAGTTGTTCAAGCAGTGATGCTATTAATGCTGTTGTTAGTAATATTGCTCATAATATTTACCATGTTAATAATGTAATCGCCAGAATGTATGATAAATCAAAGGCACGGATTTTTCGTTCAATGGGAATTCATACAATTTCAATTACTGATTTGGGTGTTGAAAGGATCTTAGATTATTTTGACAGTAATCGGCTTCAAGTAGTTAAAAAAATTGGTGAAGACAGTGAAATAAAAATTATTAAAATTAAAGCATCCTTATCTTTAATAGGAAAAACAGTCGATGAAATTTCTCTTCATGGTGAGTTTGAAGTTGTCGCAATTGAACGACATGATATTACAATGATGCCTTTAAAAGATACTAAAATAAAAGATAATGATACGATTTATTTTTCTGTACTAGAGGAATCATTATTAAAATTTAAAGAAATTTTGTATTAAGAGGTGAAAAAAATGAAAATAATTATAGTAGGTGGAGGTCAAATTGGTTCTTATATCACAAGTTTACTACTTAAAAATAACCATGAGGTCCGTGTTATTGAAAATAGAACTAAAGCACTTGAAAACTATAAAAATGCCGGACTACCAGAAGAATGTTTAGTAATCGGCGATGGAACAGATATTGAGGTTCTTGAAAAAGCAGGCGTTAGAACTTGTCAGGCCTTAGTCTGTGTAACTGGATTAGATGAAGTCAATTTAACTACTGCCATGGTTTCTAAATTTGAATATGACGTTCCACGAATAATTGCTCGTGTTAATAACCCTAAAAATGCCTGGTTATTTAATTCTGGAATGGGAGTTGATGCTAAAATCAATCAAGCTGACATTATTGGTCATATGATTGCTGATGAAATGAATTATCAATCAATTATGACCTTAATGAAATTATCTAAAGGTGATTTTTCAATCGTGCGAATTCGAGTTGATTATCAATCACGATATGCCGGCAAACAAATTTCTGAAATTTCTTTACCAAACAATGCTCTCTTAATTGCGATTTACAATGATGATGAATTAATGATTCCTCACGGAGATACGCTAATTGAAGCCGGACAAGATATTCTCGCTTTTGGCGATGAGCAGGCAATTGGAAAATTAAATGAAATATTTGTTAGTTAATAATTAACACAAAAACAGCCAATTAACTTTTCTATATAGCAAACTCTATTTACTTTAGGAAGTTTCTATAAAAGATTGTTTAATGGCTGTTTTTCATTTTGAGTACAGATAGTGGGACTCTATCTAAATTTATTGATATCCGGAAAGAATATCATGAAGAGTAGTCATTTGGAGAAGGGATTGAAAAACTATTTAAACAATCCTGACTACATTCCTTAGTATAGTAATTAAATATCGCTAGATTAAATTATAAATATCTAAGATTAACTTCTAACAACGGTAAATTATGTTAGCTATTGATAATTTAATACTATTTTTTGATGATTATAATCAATCACTGATAAATCATAATCATATAAAGACTTTAATGATGCTGAAGTTATTACTTCCTCAGGAACTCCTTGAAATAAGATTTTCCCATCTTTCATTGCAATGATTTCATCACTATAATTGATTGCTTGATTAATATCATGATGAACCATAATAATCGTCATTTGATATTTTTTATTTATTTCTTTTATTAAATTAAGTATTTCAATTTGATATTTAACATCTAAATATGTAGTTGGCTCATCCAGTAATAAAATAGGTGTTTTTTGAGCTAAAGCCATTGCCAACCAAACACGCTGCTGCTGACCACCAGACAAATTCGCTAACAAACGATTTTCGTATTCTTTTAGATTAGTTGTTGCAATGGCCCAATCTATAATTTGATAATCTTCCTCGCTTAGATTTTGATGATAACTTAAATATGGTAAACGTCCATAACCAACAATTGTCTTAACATCTAAATCCCCATAAATCTGATTCTTTTGGTGAACTACTGCAACGTTTTTAGCAAATTCCTTGATCTTATAGTCCCAGACATTTTTATCATTTAATGTTATTGTTCCATCTTTGGCTTTATAAATACGACTTAAAAGCATTAATAAAGTCGATTTACCACTACCATTAGGACCAATGATTGATGTAATCTTATTCTTTTTAAATTTTACCGAAAGTTCTTCAATAAACGGTTTATCTTGATAACTAAATTTAATTTTTTTAACTTCCATCAACATCAATACTCCGTTTCAATAAGATAATAAATAAAGGTCCACCAATGATAGCCATAATAATGGCTGCCGAGATCTCATAGGGAGCCATAATAATTCTTCCTACCGTATCCGCAACTAACAAAACAATTGCTCCTATCAATATACTAATTGGTATCAAATGTTTATGTTCAGTTCCCACTAACAATCTTGAAATATGAGGTACTAGCAGACCAATAAAGCCAATTACCCCAACTACTGCTACACTAATACTGCATAATAAAACTGCTAATAATGATAAACCAAAGCGATATACATTCACATTTACTCCTAGCGAAGTAAGGGTTCGATCTTCTAACCCTAATAGATTACATGCCTTCGCCATAAATAAAGTAATGATTATTACAGGAACCAAATAAATTAATAAGGTCATAACATCTTGCCAAGTATACAAGGAAATCGTACCCGTAGCACCACTTGTGATTGAAGCAGTTGCACTATTTGCGAGGGTAACAAGAGCACTGATAGTATAGTTGATTGCCACCCCAATCAAAATGATTCGAGTTGTTTTAAATCCAGCTTTCCACGATAAACTATAAATAATTGCAAATGTTATTAAACCTCCAAAGAATGATAGTAAAGGAGCAATCGCAGATAGTTGAGGCAAAAATAAACCAACTAGTACACTAACTAAACTCGCCCCATTAGCAATTCCAATGATTCCCGGATCAGCTAACGGATTCTTTAAAACAACTTGAAATAAAAGTCCAGATAATGCTAATGCACCACCTACTAACATGGAGATGATAATTCTTGGAAAGCGAATACTATATACACTTGCTACAACGACATCGTATTCAATAAATAACCCTTTAAACAATTGAACAATTGAAACTTGAATACTTCCAAGATTTATTGCGATAAAAAAACAGATAAATAATACTAATATTAAAAAGATTATAAATATTCGCGGATGTTTTTTAATTAGTTCCATATAAAATTCCTTCTAAATTTTCTAAGCCTTTTTGATAATTAAAATTAGCACTCATCCCAAAATAATTATTATCTAAATTATAAACTTTTCCATTTTGAACTGCACTGAATTTACTCCAAATATCATTTTGAGCAAATTCGGTTTCAAAATTCTTCATTACTTCCTCTGGCATCGCATGACTAGTTCTCAAGATAATATCAGGATTTTGTTGTAACATATCTTCAGCATTGACATTGACAAAATCCTGACCATTACCATTACCATAAACATTTGTTCCACCAGCTAATTTTACTAAATCACCAACATAGCTAGATTCTGTAGCAACAAGGTAGCTGCCACCTGGCAAACCCATCAAAATTAAAACCCGTGGACTTGCTGTGTTTTGGTATTTAGCTCTAAATTCAACCATATAATTAACAAATTCATCTACTAATTTATTTGCTTTTTTCTCTTTACCTAATAAACTTCCTAACTCCTCAATACTTTTAAACATACCTGCTACACTTTTAAGATTTAAGAAACTAGAACTTACACCAATTTTTTCATATTTAGAAGCTAAATCACCCTCCAATGAATTAGGGCTTAATACTAGCGATGGTTTTAAAGTTGACAATACTTCCATATCTGGCGACATTGCAGTTCCTAGTTCTGTCGCTTTTTTATATTTCTTTGGTACTGTATAACTTTCAGTCGTCGGAATGCCAATTACCTGATCAGCTGGAACATCCAAAGCTTCTAAAATTTCCGTAACAGCTACCGAAGTTGCTGCAATCGTCAAATTATTATTATCACTTTTTCCACTTTGATCTACACAACCAATCATTGACAAAGCAAGGACAAGAACAAGAAAACTATTTTTTAACTTTTTTAACATAATAATATGCTCCCCCTCCTGCTACGACAGCTATAACCGCTACAATTCCAATAATCAACAGCGTATTATTACTACTATCCTTTTTTTGCTCACTTTGTTTTAATAAATTTTTAACTGTCAATTTCTTCTTTTCATTAACTTTGCCATTTGTATCAATTACATGGCTAGATAAGCCAGAAATACCATCAAATAAACTTTCACGTGACACTTCCCCCACTGTAGTTACCGGCGTTTCTACCACTGGTTGTTCTTCATTTGTTGTCGTATCACTAGTTTGATTAGAATTCGTACTTGTATTATTGCTGGTGCTATTATTAGTAGTTGAATTATTATTTACCGAATTTCCATTATCGGCAGTGGCTGGTACCATGGTACTAGTGTATACACCTGTTCCCGGAGTAATAGATCCTTGATTTAATTTAATAAAAAATTGCACATCACGCCCCATTGGAGCGACATACATGATAGGACTAATATAATCATTTAATGAATTAATTTGAATTCGATAATGATTTACCGTGTCACCATTAGCACTACTACTTCCTGTTTTAGTAGCACTAACACTATTAAAAGAACCACCACTATTCATGATTTTAAATCTTACATTTGAAACATTTGAAGCTAATCCCAAACCAACAGTAATATAATATTTACCACCAGTTTGCTCTAATAACAAATTGCCTTCTACAATACTTGAAACCATGCTATCACCTAATGTAATATTAGTACCACCATCTTCGGTGTTACCAGTTAGAGGATTAACGTAAGACGTGGAGCGTCCAATTAAGTACGCTCCATCGTCTAGGGCAAAAGCTGGTTTAATATTAATTGTCATCGTTATGATGGCAACCAATATTAATAATACTTTTTTTATTTGCATAATCTTTTTCTTGTTAAATATGCCACAGCCACTAATGATGAAACTAATAATCCTCCCATTAATTCCATATTAGCATTATCTCCAGTTTTCACTGAACTACTTGATGTTCCTGTAGTTTGGTTAGTCGTTGGAGTTGTTGTATTTGGTGTATCGTTTGTATTATTATTTGATTCACCATCTACCTTAGGTGCTTCAATTGAATCAGATACAAATTTTAATGTGCTATAATCAACTTTCATTCTTGCTGGAATATCACTATTCCCCATCATAGCTACATGTGGATTTACCACAACATCAAATAATTCTTCCTCATTTGGTAAAACGAAAGACCACATAGTTGCTTTACCATCAGCATTTTTACTTACAATAACAGCTGGATTTGATTTATAATCATCAGTTGATGAACCAATGTATAATTCCTCTAACCATGCTTTAATTGTTCCCATAGTCATTTCTTTAGTTGTGATATACATTGTTGCTACACCATTTTTAACTACTACTGTAGCTTGACTGTCAATTGCACCCGCTGCCATTGAAGCCTTATCTTGAGTCGCATTCCATAAAGCAACATCTACTGTATATGTACCATCTTTAGCAAATTTGCTTGTACTTTCTGGTACTACTAGTGTTGGATTATCCAATCCTAAAGATAATCTCGCCTCAGAACCATGAGTACTTCCACCATAGTAGAATTTTACATTTGTTAATTTTGTATTTTTTGCTAATGTAAATTGCATTTCACTTACATTTCCATCACTATCACGTCCTGTGATATCAGCTACCTTATAAACTCCAGCAGCTTGCTCAACTTCCATTTTATCAACGTATGCAGTTTGACCATACACAGTAACTGCACCCATTTGTAATGTTACTAATAAAGTTCCATCTTTTGAAGTAACCGTAGCGCTCTTGACCGCTTGGGCAGCCATTGATTGTACATCTTCATTTGCTTTTAATACATCGCTAGTCACAGTATAAGTACCATCAGCTAATGTATATTCAGGTGCTTCTGGTTCTTCAGGAATAACAATATCCGCTGTACTATATTGAATATACGCATCAACTGTCGTATCCATCGCGTCAACAAACATTTCAATATAAACACCCTCACTGTTTACCGCTACAGGTATTTTAACTTTTTCTACTTGTTGCTTTCCTTGATCATCTTCGCGATAACTAATAACTTCAGCAGCATGTTTTTCTGATTTTGTATCAGTTTCATAATATTGGATATTTCCTGCATTACCAACTAAGCCCATTAAATTTAATGTTTTAAATTCAGCAGTTAAATACCACTTTCCTTCCTCTACTGATAATTCTCCATTTTCTGCTAATGCTCCAGCTGCCATTGAATCATTTGCAATATTACTTGCATTCTTCAATTTTGTTGGAATAGTATATTTACCATCTGGTAAATCGCTTACCTGGGCAGCATCTACATTACTTAATGTGGCTATCTGAATTCCAAATGCCAGCATTAAAACTAATACTACTTTTAAAAGTTTTTTCATTTTCTTCCTCCCTCTTTTTCTTTGTTAGAAAAGACTAACTATTTAGTTAAAAAATATAGAGAATATATTCTCTGCTAATGTTAGCTAAAACTAACTACATCCATTATTTTACATACATCTAATCTTAAAACAACTACTAATTTTGTTGCCCCCATTGAAACAATCTTTTCAAAAAATATCTTTTTTCTTTATAAATACAGCATTTTTTGATGTTTCATCGATGAAATACTATTTTATAATAACGTTCATAATTGCAATACTCTCAGGCATATGAATTTTACCAACCGTTGGTTTAACCTTTATCTTTACACTCGTTTGCAATATCCGTTCTTCCTTTGAATAATGAAAACGTAATTTTGAAATAGGAATAATATAATCATCCTTGATCATACGACATTCGAGATAGTCTTCTCCTACTTGGTATTTTAAAGAACTCAGCTTCCCTTTAAGAACCATTTTCCCCATCATCGATTCTCGTTCAACTTCTTTTGACTTTAAAACTAATCCTCCATGTCCCATTTTTATATCCAATATTCCTGGATGAAAGAAACCATCATTAGCCATTGATATTTCCATCTTATCAGCTTTATAAACAGTAAAAGCAAACAAGTATTGACCATCATCAAGATTAGCACTAAGCATATCTCCACTAATTTCTTTTACATTATCAATCAATTCAAATAATCTTTCTTTACTAGTGTTGTTAACAAGTTTAGCACGTGCTTTAGATGATAGTGTTAAAACTAATGATAGTGCCTCTTGATACGCTTCTTCATCATCAAAATTAGCTGTATATTTTAACCAATCAGATAATTTATTAATATCTTTTAAATATTCCCTTGCCATTCTACATCCCTGGCATGATAAAATTCCCTTCCCTTTTTCAGTCGTTAACCCCTCCTGATAGAAGGTATTCAATACTCGGCTAAACGTTGATTTTGATACTCCGACCTCTTGCGCTAACCGAGTAACTGTGTAATCCATTTCTCTTTGTTTATATAAAAATAATAAATATGATAGTTTTTCTTTTGTTAGCTGCATAATCCCCTCCAAAGTTAGTTTATGCTAACATATTATCGTATTTATTCCTTTAAAACAAGATAAAATAGCTATATTCATGATGAACATAGCTATTTTTAACTACTTATTACTTAAAGATCATATGAAAAACACACTGGGCAATTATGTTCTTTATCAAAAATAATTTGCGTCTTAACACCATAAAGTTCCTGAATCACTTCTGAAGTTATTATATCTTTTGGGCTTCCTTCTTTAAAAACTTTGCCTTCTTTCATAGCAATGATCCAATCACTATAACGTGAAGCATGATTAATATCATGTAAAACCATGACAATTGTCTGTTGTTCTTCCTTATTTAATTTACTCAATAATTCTAATACTTCTAATTGATGACCAATATCTAAGTATGTTGTTGGTTCATCTAGTAAAATTGTATTTGTCTGCTGAGCAAGTACCATCGCAATCCACACTCGTTGTTTTTGACCCCCAGATAAATCATGAACCAACATATCCTTTATCTCAAAAGTTTGGGTTTCTTTCAAAGCCCACTCAATAATCTTTTGATCTTCTTTAGTCGATGATATCCTCTTATATGGATAACGACCATAACTAACTAACTCATAAACACTTATTCCTTCAGGGGTATTTAGAATTTGTGAGAGAAAACCTATTTTCTGAGCTATTTCAGCTGTTTTCATAGTTTTCAAATCTTTTCCATCAAGAATTATTTTACCATCTTTTAATGGTAATACCCGAGCCATTGTCTTTAACATGGTTGATTTCCCACATCCGTTTGGTCCTAAAATAACGGTAATTTTATTTTTAGGAATTACAATATTTTGATCTTTCAAAACAATCTTTTTACCATAACCGGTGCTTAACTGTCTAGCTTCAATAATTCCCTTCATCATGCTCTCTCCTTTTTTAATAGATAAATAAAATACGGCACTCCAATCAATGATAAAATAATCCCTGTTGGAATTTCACCAGTACTCATCAGACTTCTTGATAAACTATCACCGATAATAACCATAAGGCTTCCCATTAACATACTGACCCATAATGAATAACGATGATTGCTACCAACTAACCTTCTTGCAATATGCGGTGCGATTAAACCTACAAAAGGAATAGAACCTCCAAAAGCAATGGTAAAAGCTGCTAAAAATCCGGCTAAACTAATTAAAATAATTGTTTGTTTTTTTAAATCAACCCCCAAGGTTATTACACTTTCCTTTCCTAACGAAAAAATATTTAGAACATCTTGATATTTCCACAATATTACTCCAATAATCACTAATATTGTTATTAATAAAGCTATTTTTAGCCAGTCTGTTCCTGTTAGAATACCAGCATTCCATAATTGCACATACGAAAACTTTTGACGATTCAGCTTTGCTGAGAAGAATAGAATTAACCCTTGGAATCCTAAATTAAGAGCTACCCCACATATAGTCATCCGAATTGGATCTATTCCACGTTCTTTTTCATAAATCAAAAACATTAGTAAACCAATCGTTATTACAGCACCAATCATTCCAGCTAAAGGCATCCAAACATAATCTAAAAATATATCTGTTCCACTAACTAAAATATATAACAAAACAAAGAATGAAATTCCTGAGTTTATTCCAATTACACCCGGATCAGCTAAATCATTTTGTAATACTGTTTGTAAAATATGTCCTGCCAAAGCCATTCCACCACCTACTAAAATGGCACATAACAAACGCGGTAACCGAAATTGAAAGATTACTAATTGTGTATATGGATCAAATAATTCACTTAATTCAATTTTCATCTGACCTATCGTGAATGACAAAAAGCTTGATACTAATAAAATGATTATCAGAAAAATGATTATTCTTTTTTTCTTTAACATTTTTTATTTATGCTCCTTTCCATAAAAAGGAAAAATGGAACACCAATCAGTGCCATAATTATTCCTAGTGGTGTTTCATAAGGTGGTTGTAGATTTCTAGCAATAAGATCGATAAGAATTAAAAAGACTGCTCCATATATCGCAGACATAGGCAAAATAATTTGATAATCCTCCTTTTTAACTAATCGTCTTACCAAATAAGGAACAATCAAACCAATAAATCCAATTGACCCAACAATACTAACTGCCATTCCCGCTAAAAGCAGTGCCACTAAACATACTAGTATTTTACAACGAGGAACGTTTACCCCTAAACCAACAGCAGTTTCTTCACTCATTGAAATAATCGTAATATTTTTCCCTTGCCTCAAAAGCAAAAATAGACCAGAAACAAATAATAATGTCGCTAAAATAAGTTCTTGATATCCAATATTAGCAGTTCCGCCTACATTCCAATATGTTAATTCTTGACCAATTCCAAAATAAATTGCTATAAACTGGCTTAACGAAGTAAAGAAAAGTGAGACTGCAACACCAGCTAATAATAATCGTTTAGAATTATTAGTATACTTCCCTTTTCCCATTGTCATCGTTAAAAATAAACCTAATCCTGCTCCGACAAAAGAATACATCATCATTAAAAGAAAATTACTGCGACTGACCAAAGCAAAGCAAATTGCTAACATAAAAGAAGCACCCGCATTGATTCCTAAAATTCCCGAATCAGCTAAATGATTTTTAGTCAGTCCTTGCATTGCTGCTCCAGCCATCGCAAATGCACTACCGACGATTCCAGTCGCTAAAATTCGAGGAAATCTAAGATTAATAATAACTTCATAATCATTTCCATTACTCTTTTTACCTAAAATGATTTTAAAAAAATCTTCCCATCCTATTGTCACCGCACCAAATTTTAATGAAAAGAAAATGATGATAGGTAATAGACATAGTCCTACTATCAGCCATTTTCTTACTTGTTGGTTATTCATACAGTGCTAAAATACTTTGAGTAATGTTTTTTAACTGTTCTTTTGTTGATAAAATATCTTGATAGATATATGCACTTGAATCATATGTAATTACCTTTTGGTTTTTTACAGCTGGAGTTGAGTTCCATACACTATTATTTCCAACTAAATCCATAGGATCTTCTTGCCAGCCACCAATCATTATCATATCACCGGCATACTCATTGATTGCTTCTAATGAAATAGAACGATATTGTTCACCATTAATAATTTCTTTTTGAACAACTTCGGGTGCTTTTAATTCTAATAAATCGTATAAAACTTCTCCACCACGACCTTGTTTATTTCCATATACAAATAATTCTTTACTATATGTTTCCATCAAAGTTATCGTCTTGTTAGATATTTTAGCATCCTGTAACTGCTGCTTATATCCAGCAACTTCTTGATTGAAATCAGCAAGCAATTTTTTCCCCTCCTCTTTCTTATTTAAAACATCAGCCATCCAAGTGATTCTTTCGGCAGTTGACATATTTAAATAATCAACTAGTACCGTTGGTGCAATCTTAGATAAATTATCATAATCAGCCTCAGAATATGTAATAATTAAATCCGGTTTTAATTTTGTCACTGCTTCCATACTATACTGCCCATACGCATCATCACCATTAATTGAAGGTACATCTTTCAAATCTTCTTCAAATACAGAATCTTTGTATACATATGTAGTTCCAACCGGCTCCACTCCTAGCGCAAGTGCATCTCCAACAAAATAATCTATTACAACACGTTTAGGCTCATTAGGAATCTCTATTTTTCCTTTTACTGTTTCAACTGTTCTTATTGTATCTTTAGTGGCAGCTGAACAACCAGTTAAAATAAATAAACTTAACACTAATATAGTTGATAGTACTTTTTTCATTTATATCTCCCTTCTTAGTTAGTTTTAGCTAACTTATGTTGTGATTCTAGCATGCCTTAATTTCTTTTACAATATTTTCACTAATATTATGTATTTTTACATTTATTTTATGTATAATTTAACTGGTGATAATTATGATATGTAGAAATTTGACAGAGTACTATAATATTTTCTTTAATAAACTAGCTTTCCAATACTATCAGTATGATAACTTTTCCTTATATATAAATCCTCAACAACCTGAAGAATTCATTATTCATGTGCATATTGCAGATATGTATGAACTTTTTGTTGGTGATTTTACTGCACCCTATGATATTGAAATATCATTTGAAATAAGTGAAACATATCTACAGCTAGGAATGCTTCTAACTGGTGAAATTGAGTATGATTTAAAAGAGAGTCATAATAATCATTTAGAGCCTTCTAGTTTTTATTTAAATGGTTCAAAGCGTAGTGGATTACAAGTTTGGAAAAAAAATCAACATTATCATTCTACAGATATAATCATAAAAAAAGATTTTTTCGAAAAAAAATTATCGGCATATGGATATTCCTATACAACACTAGAAAAAATTGAAAAAAATAAAATATTTCGACCACTCCCCTCTAAACTTTTACAATTAATGCAAGAAATATCTGACACTTTAAGAAATAAAGCAATCTCACAACTATATCTTGATGCTCAATTAATGAAGATCGTCTACTTTCTGTTACCTCAAAATAATATTCTATATCCCCAATCTAAAACTATTACAATTAAACTAAAATGCGGTCGAAACATCTTACTAAATAATGATGATCAAGAAATAATCCAGCAGATTCACAATGATCTAACTGTTAACTATCAGCATCCCCCAACAATTAAGGAGCTGGCAAAGATTCACTATATTAGTGAGCAAAAACTTACAGCTGGTTTCAAATACTTATATCATTGTAGTATTCATGACTATATTAGTAATTTACGCTTAAATATGGCTAATAGTATGCTGTTATCTGAACAATCTACAATTATTCAAATTGCTAAGACTTTAGGTTTTTCTAATGCTAATTCTTTTATCTATTTTTACCGTAAAAAAACTGGTATAACACCTAAACAATTCCAATTAACACAACGCTAAAGGGGCTGTTTTTTCTCAATCAAATAGAAATTATTATCAACCTCCCATATTATCTTATATACCCTTTTTCCATAAAAAAGTACTCTAACAAGAGTACTTTTTAATTATATTTTTTTCTAGTTAATAATAAAATTATTAACATTGTCCCACCCAATAAACTATAACCAATGATTTTTGAATCATCACCAGTATTAATACTATTTTTTATTGATGAATTAGTTGTCTCGATCACATTACTATTATTTTGATTATTTACATTATCTTGATTTGGCTTGTCAGTAGTTGAATTATCAGCTTTTTGACGATAATCATATGTCATTAACATTCCATCAAACTTTCCACGATTTAGATTCTTGAAATCTCCATCATTTGATTCACTATACACCAGTAATGAAATTTGATAATCATTTAATACCATAATCTCTGAAGCATAATCAGCTTTTGAACCACCAATATTTTCGATTGTTTTCAAAGTACCATTCTTTTCATAATTTGCAATAAAAACATCCATACTTCCCTTATTAAGACCTGTTACATCATAGTCTGTTCCTCTTGATTGACCAATAAATACATATTGATTTTCAAGTTCTATCGCACTTATCATTTCACTAGCTTCACTACTCTTGATCACATTGACCCATTCTGTCTCACCAGTTTCATTACATTTTAAAACATATGCATTGTCATACCCTGTTCCAATTGGAGCAAATGTGTCAGTAGTTGATTTAGTGTTACCCATTAAAATGAATCCACCATCACTAGTAGCTAAGACACTATTACAATAATCATTGCGATCGCCACCATAAGCTTTAGTCCACAATAATTCACCAGTAGCACTAATTTTTGCAGCAAAGCAGTCAAATATATCTCCATACCAGTCAACATCTGCAAAATCACCACTTTTTGAAGAAAGACTACCAGCAACAATAAAACTGCCATCACTTAGAATATCTAATCCCGAACTTGAAGTTTCAATATTTTTTCCACCTAAAACTCGTTGCCAGACTTTTTTACCATGAGCATCATATTTAACTATGACTAAGTCATATAATCCTCGATTTTGATTTTCCATATCGCCATCATTTGAATTTGTTTCTATTAAAACAGCAATACCGCCATCATCCGTAGCTTTAATTTGTTTAACTTGATCGTTGGCTGAGCCACTAAAATTACTCATCCAGATCAGCTTACTGTTAGAGTCATATTTAGCAATAAAAGTATCCATTTGACCATGAACGGTACCAGCAGTATCTAACTGTGCAAAATCACCGGTTGGAGCCACATACACCCCTTCTTGATATCCACCACTAACTACAAAACCACCATCATCTAGGCCACATACCTTAGCTGCATATGCAATTGAGTCGTACTCTGTTCCTCCTAAAGTAAGAGTTTTTAAAAGTTCTCCTTTTGGATCATATTGATTAATATAAGCTATTGAACCACCTTTTAACAGATTTTGAAAATCACCATCATTTGAGTATGATTGCCCTACAGCAACAATATTTCCATTTTTCAAAACTGTCATATCATCAGTATAATCATAATCACTACCACCAATATTTACTTTCCAACTAGTTTTAAAGTCTGGCTGTTCTACTTCAACTGGAGCAAAATATGGCGGATTGGTAGTTTCTACCATATCTTTACTAGAGAAAGATAAACGTATATCTCCCATTGCTTTATCGATATGTAATTTGACCGGTGTATCTAAATCATCAACTTCAAGCGTAACTGTTTTTACTTGTGTTACTTCATCGTACTCATCTTTCAACACCGCTATCATTTCACCATTTTTTTCATAACTAACTTCCCCTAATGTTGAAGCGCTAACTTGAGTTCCCATAATTGTTGCGTTAGTAAAATAAATTGTTACAGTATACTTAAAGCCAATTTTTTCAACATATGCATCTTTATATAATAATGGTGCCATCATTGAAAGACTATCTTCATTAGCTTTCCAAGCTTCTACCGGCACTAAATACTTTTCTTCTGCATATTGCTCTAGTGTTGTTCCCGCTAAACTAGCTAAAAAGCCATCATACTTACCTTTTAATTTTCCTTCAAACAAGCCACTATTAGAATTTGTATTACCATAGACGATATAGTCATCATTTGCTCCAGGAATAATTCCTTCTGGATTATCTTTTCCATCTCCACCATAGCTTGAAATATTTAAACAAGTGCCATCCTTTGAATAGTGGGCAATATAAATATCTTCTTTACCGTATGTCTTTATCCCTGTAAAATCTTGATCATTAGTATCAAAGGTTCCAACCGCTAAAAAACCATCACTAATCGCTAAAAGATAATCTCCTGTTGTCTTACTATTATTAGCAAGGCTTGTAGTCCATTCAACTTGTCCATTTGAATCAATCTTTAAGGTAAATGCAACATTATTTTCCTCTTCATTTCCAACAATACCACTATTTGAGTTAGTCGTTCCTGTTAATACATACCCATTATCAATATCACTGCTTGATATTTCTGTTTTATCAGTAGATACTTTTTTATTATGAGCTCTAATTATATGATTAAAAACATCATCTCCAGTTCCACCAAAAGCTTTTACCCATTCTTTTGTTCCATTTTCATTAAACTTAACAACAAATGCATCTTTACCACCATGAGCTAATCCTTCGAGATCTCCATCACTAGAACTCGAATAACCAACTGCTAAATAACTACCATCGCCATAGTTAGCAACTACTGAAGTAAATTCATCCATTTTCTTGACTGCTTTATCACCGCCAGTTCCACCAGCTCGATTAATCCATTCAATATTTAAATCTTGGTCAATCTTTACAATAATTGCATCGCGATCAGTTTCAATCTTATTCAAACCGTTCATATCTAAATCAGTAGAATGTGAATAACCTGCAACAATAAATCCACCATCGCCAGCTGGTTGAATAGCCTTCAATTCATCCGCATCACTACCCCCAACGGTAACAACCTTAATTAAAGTTCCATTTGAATCTAGCTTAGCGATTATTCCATCTTTTCCCCCCTTATTAAGATTGGCTAAATTACCATCATTAGACTGGCTTACCCCTACTGCAACATAACTGCCATCATTAGCTTCAGTTACAGCATTAAAACTATCTGCTGCACTCCCACCTATTAAAGTTTCCCACTTTATTTGGCCATTTTTGTCATATAGCATAACAGCACCATCACTCTTTCCTTTAGCCTGTTCAATACCTGTTACCTTATTGCCATCAAAAGTTCCTGTTGCAATAATATCACCATTGATCAGTCTTTCAGCATCATTGACTGTATCTGGAGTAATACTATTATTACCATTATCTCCATACATCGTAACCCAATTAGCCACATTATCTGTTTCAACCGCATTAACCGTTATCAAGCACATTGAAACAATCATTCCCAATGAAAGCACCGATATGAGTGCTTTATTTAAATTTTTTCCCATTTTACTGTCCATTTTTCCTTTCTCTTTTTTTAGTTAGCCTTAACTAACCCATATTAAAAATTTATCACATGGAATGATTTTCGACAATTATAAATTTCGTTGCAGTAATGCAACATTTATTACTTTTAGTGCAAAAAACAATGATTTCATTAACTAATCATCGCTTTTCAATAATGCAACAAAATATAAAAAACATATCCTATTAAAGAATATGTCTTTTATATTATTACTGATTTGATGAAATCAATCCCTTCGCACAAACAATAAATTTCTCTAGTGCTTGATTAGTCACTACCCCTTTTTTCCAAATCAAACACGATTGTGAAACAATTTCTGGTTCTAATAGTCGGTACGTTAAATTTGGATAAGCATTACTTTTGAAAACTCCATCAATCGAGATTCCATAGCAAAGACCACTTTCTACTAATAAAGCTAAATTTGAATTAATATCATAATTTAAAATCGTTTGTGCATTTATCTCTTTACCTAACCAGTTTTTGAAAGTTTCTTTAACTTCTAATCGATTTGCAATTCCAAGAACTAAATTAGATACTACGTGATTTTCAATTGTTTCATATTCTTTCAATAAATCATCTTTTTTCATTACCAAGCACCATTTATCTAAATAAGGCAACTCCAGGTATTGGTAATAGTCTTTATCGATTGGTTCTAAAACAATTGCTACATCAATTAAACCCTCGTTGATCTTTTCCTTATTTTGATTACTACCAGCCGTATAAATATTATATTTAATTTTGGGATAACGTTTTGAGAACTCCTTTAAAACTACTGGTAAAAACTTATTTCCACTCGATTCACCACATCCTATGGTAATTTCTCCCGAAATATCATACTCACTTTTTCTAATTTCTGCTGCTGTTTTATCTTGCAAATCTAGCATTTCCTTCGCACGACGTTTTAAAATTATGCCACTATTAGTTAAAGTAATTTGTCTACTCCCACGAATAAACAAACGTGTGCCATAAATTTCTTCTAACTGCTGTAATTGTCTTGTTAGCGTCGGTTGTGTCAAGTGTAGTTTTTGGGCTGCTTTAGAAACATTACCTGATTCAACTACTGCCAAAAAATATTCTAGAACTCTTAGATCCATCTTTATCACCACTTTTTATTATACGAGTTATTTATCTATAATACTATTATTCTAAAACTTTTTGAACGATATTAACTGTTTTTTTATTTTTTATAAGGGTAATAATTAATGTAATTGTACTTAAACTGATAAATCCTATAGCATTAGCAATAAATAAAGCTGGTAAAGCTTCAGTTCTCATAAGACTTTGGATTACAATACTGCCATAAGGAGAGATAAACACCCCTAAATTGAATCCAACCAATAATAATGAAGTAGCTAACGTAGTATTTGGAATATTTGAATTATTAATTTTATCAATCAAACTTGGCATAAAAATTTTAAAACCAAACCCCGTTAAATATCCACCAACAAACGTTATAACTAAATTTTGACTTAATCCTAAAATTACCATTGCTAATGCTAAAATAATTAATCCAATCGATGTAGTAAGCTGATTAAAAACCTTTAAGATTTTTCCAAATAATAGTCCTGCGCTAATTCCACCTAATGATAATAAAATAATTACTAAACTAGCATCACTCGCTGTTCCATATCCCTCACCAGTCATTAAAGAAGCAATCTTAATACCCATGATCATATATAACATTGCAGCCATAAAAATTAATCCAACATAATAAACCACTGGCAAAAAGCCGGCACTTTTATGGCTTTCTTTTTTTATTTGATCCCCACCATTAGCCTTAATCACATCGGCTGTTTTTACCTGAGGGACGAACTTAAAATAAATAAAGAAAACAGGTATTGCAATCATATAAGCAATAAACGGAGCCTGCCAATTAATCTTTAATAACTGACCAGCGATAAAAGTAATCGCAATTCCTCCTGCCCCTTCAAATGCTGATTGTAATCCATACATTGATGAACGCTCTTTAGCATCATAAAAATAATTGATCATCGATACCAATAGTGAATTAAACAGACCAACACCAAATCCCAACATTGCACGACTAATCAAAATAATCATAAAATTATCAATTAATAACGGTACTATCCCTGCAATCATAACAATTCCCAGCCCAATAGTAATTGTTTGCTTATACCCAACTCTTTTAGCAATTAAAGAACTTGTTAAAACGGAAATCATCAAAAATAATGACGGTACCGTCGTTAACATTTCTACCATTGATAATGGTACTTGATCAAAATGTTGTGCCATGGCCGGAATATTAGCATTAATCGCTGCAGCACTCCCCACTAATAATGATGCTGATAATAAGGCAAATCTAAGTATTTTTTTATCCATAATAATTATCCTCCTTTGATTACACTTTCATTATAATCAATTGCATTACTATGTCTAATACTTATATTTTATTTATACTATTCGTTTTATGTATAGTTTTATTTGAAATAAAAAACACATCCTTAAAAGAATGTGTTTTCAACATTACATATTCCCCGACACTTAATTACTTAAGCGGAATATGTATCCGTCGGCTCTTTGATATCATAACAGATATACTTAGAATGTCAATAAGAGAATTAGATATCTAATCGTGTTAACTTTACTCATCATCTTTCTCAGCTATAATTTCATTATTAATAATAGGAGCATTTTCTATTTTTTTAGCAATATCAAGTTTATAAGTCAGATTATCATGGTAATTTAATGAAAATAAACAAGCATATAGGGTGTTTAAAACTATACTGATAGATTCTAATGATGAAAATCCAGCAATTTTTGAAAATGATTTTTCCCTTGTCGTAACACGCAAAGTAACCGTAGCTAAATCTGAAAGACTATTATTCCCAATACTCGTAATAGCTATAATTGGACAGTTATTTTCTTTTAATATCTGAGCGGTCTTCACAATATTAGAAGACTCACCTGAATAAGAGATACAAATAGCACATTCATCAGGTGAAGACATTGCAGCATCATGAAATAGATTATCTTGTATAGGGTGAATATAGGCTTTTTTATGAATTCGATTTAATTTAAATACAAATTCTTCTCCAGCAAAATTTAGATTTGACATTGTAAATACCCGTATCTCTTTACTTTGGTGTAAAATTCGTACTGCTTTTTGTAATGAATCATGTTGGAACAAAGACAAAGTATCTTTAGCACTTTCAATGTGTAAATTTACGATTTTACTAGCTATTGTCATAATAGAATCTTGGTTACTGAACGGTAAATTAGAATCAATATTACAAAAATGGCTATTTAAATAATTTGCTTCTTCTAAATAGGCGTCTTTAAATTCAACCCAGCCTTGAAAACCCAGCTTCTTCGAAATTCTAATCAAAGTTGATGGTGATGTAAATGTTGCATCAGCAATCATTTTAACAGAATAGTCTTTAATATTAATCTGTTTATCTAGAATATAATCAATAATTACCCGTTCATTATGTGAAAAGGGGTAGGCTTTCATTTGTTCTTTTAACAACATCATCATTACCTCCTAATATCTTCATTATATAGAATGAGAATATTATTTACAAATTTTAATAAATATTGACTATTAATTGTGAACATTATGCCTAAATAATATTTAAATATTTAATCACGTTCATAGCTGTGATATTTTGATTATATTATTAAAGGGGGCAATTTAAATGCAGTATCGAGGTAGTTACTTAAGTTATTTATTAATGTATTTATTCTATTTTTTATCACTGGCGTTATTATCAGGCCTGATTTCTGTTTATCTGCTAGATCGTGGATATAGTGCTTCACAAGTTAGTCTGGTAGTAGCATCTTCATACATTGTTTCAGTAATTTTACAGCCTCTAGTAGGCTATCTAAATGATCACTTTAACTTAAAATGGGTAAATAGTGTTGTTTTAATTATTGCCGCAATTTTAGGAATAGCTCTAATTTTTGCAAAACATCTTTTTAGTATTACTTTATTGTACAGTCTTACTTTAGGGCTCTTTAACAGCACTAAACCGGTTATTGAAAGAATGGCCACCTTATCTAAATATCAATATGGAAAAATTAGAATCTGGGGAACAATTGGATATGCTATTGGTTCACAAATCGGTGGTCTTATATATCAATACATTTCACCTGAAAGTATGTATTTCTTTTTTTCTATTAGCCTAGGAATTTGTCTTCTAGGTATTATCGGTACTAGAAACGAACATAAAAATTCTGATATTCATGGTGAAACGACTACACAACACCTAGGCTTATGGAATAAAAACTTTATCGTCTATTTGATTATAGTTTGCTTATTCTATGCGATAACTAACCTAAATACGACCTATTTACCAGCAATGTTTCAGCATCAAGGGATTTCAGTTGATAAGGTTTCTACAATTATTTTATTGATTACTATTTCAGAATTACCAATTATTTATTATTCTCATCGTTTTATGAATAACATTTCAAATCGTCATATGTTAATAATTGTTTTTATCTTATTAATCATTCAGTTTGGTACATATTGTTTTATTCCTTATAATATCATACATGTGATTATATCTATCGGTACTAAGGCTGTATCAACCGTAATCTTTATTATGCTCAATATGAAAATCGTTGTTTCTATAGTTGATTCTGATTTACAGATGAGTGCTCTTGCATGGGTTTCTACATTCAATAGTTTTTCTTCAATTGTTGGTCAAGGTCTTGGTGGAAAAATACTTGATACTTATTCTTATACTGATTTTTACTTAATTTTATTTTTAATCGCTGTAATTGGTCTAGGAATTTCTTACTTTTATCATCTTCCTTCTGGGCGTAAATATCATCTTTTCTAAAATAATTTGTAACTAAAAAAAGATAAAAGGATATAATCTTAAAAATTATATCCTTTAAATTTATCCAAATAGACGACTCTAGTTTCATTAAGAAACACAAAATATTATTTATCAAAATCAAACATTTCAAAGACATCAGAAACTGGTAAACAGTTTTCAATGTTTTCGATTGTTTTAGCAAGTAAACCTGCTACAGAAACTGTCTTTAATTTAGGGAACATTTTATCTTCAGGTAATTTGATTGTATCTGTTACAACAACTTCATCAGCAGATGAATTTTGTAATCTTTCAACTGCAGGTCCAGAGAATACTGGGTGCGTACAAGCAACATGAACTGATTTAGCACCTTTTTCTTTTAACATCTCAATACCAGCAACAATAGTTCCTCCAGTATCGATCATGTCATCAACCATAATACAGTTCTTCCCGGATACATCCCCTAAAACACCCATGATTTCAGCCACGTTTGGTTTAGGTCTTCTTTTATCAATAATTGCAACTGGGGCATCTAAAGCTACTGCTAATTTACGAGCTCTAGTGGCACCACCATGGTCAGGAGAAACCACGCAAATATCTTCCATATCTTTCTTCTTAAAGTAGTTTGAGATAAGTGGCAATGCCTGCATTTCATCAACTGGAATATCAAAGAACCCTTGAATTTGAGCTGCATGCAAGTCAACTGTTACAACTCTAGTTACACCAGCTACAGTTAATAAGTCAGCTACTAATTTAGACGTAATTGGTTGTCTTGGTTTAGCCTTACGATCTTGACGAGCATATCCAAAATATGGAATGATTGCTGTAATTTCTTTAGCAGAAGCTCTTTTTAAAGCATCAGCTAAAACTAAGATTTCCATTAAGTTTTCAGTGACCGGATTAGAAGTAGATTGGACAATAAAGACATCCTTACCACGTACTGATTCATCAATTTCAACTAAGATTTCTCCATCAGCAAAATGATGCACTTTACTTTTTCCTACTTTTGTTCCTAATTTTTCTGCGATATCGATAGCTAATTCACCACTAGCTGATAATGCAAAGACAGTTATTTTATTTTTCATTTTCTTCTCCTATTTTCCTTTTTGATTTCTTTTTTCTTCTAATACTTTGGCATATCCATCTTTATTAACTTGGCGAGCCCGAGCAATTGCAAAAGCGGAATCTTCAACTTGATCTGTAATAGTTGAGCCCGCTGCAACATAGGCATTAGCACCGACCGTTACTGGAGCAACTAAATTACTATTACATCCAATGAAGGCATTGTCACCAATAATAGTTTGGAATTTATTTTTACCGTCATAATTTGAAGTAATTGTTCCACATCCCATGTTTACATTACTTCCGACAGTTGCATCACCAACATAAGTTAAATGTGATGCTTTACTTCCTTTTCCAAAGACTGCTTTTTTCATTTCAACGAAGTTACCCATATGAGCATCTTCTAAAATATGGCAGTTAGTTCTTAGACGAGCAAATGGTCCAATATCTACACCATTTTCGATAATCGAATCAGAGATAACTGAGAATTTAATTTCAACATTATCCTTAATTTCAACATTATCAAATTCGCAATAAGGCCCAATATGGCAATTGCTGCCAATACTTGACTTACCTTTAATAATACATCCTGGTTCGATTGTCGTATCAGCACCAATCGTTACATCAACTCCAATATAAGTATTATTAATATCAATAATGTTAACACCATTTAATAAATGTTGTTTATTTATTTTTAATTGTAATGATTTAGTTGCTTCCGCAAGTTCAACCCGATCGTTGATTCCCCCAACTTCAGCTAAATCAGCAATTTTATATCCACCGACTTTAAGTTTATCATTATTCATGATTTCTATTACATCAGTGATATAATATTCATTTTGAGCATTATCATTAGTTACTTTTTCTAACGCTTCAAATACTGCAATGTTATCAAAACAATATTCTCCGCAGTTCATCTCACTAATTTGAACTTGCTCTGGAGTACAGTCTTTAAATTCGACAATCCCCGTTACTTGATCATTATTTCTAATTACACGACCAAATTTTTTATCTAAATCACAATCACATGTCATGATCGTTCCTTTTAATTGGTTATCGTTATGATAAGCAATTAAATCTTTTAATGTTTCACTAGTAATTAGTGGAGCATCACCATTTAACACCACAGTTGTTCCTGCTTTACCTGCCAAAGCATCTTTACATTGCATTAATGCATGTCCAGTTCCTAACTGTTCTTTCTGATAAATAATATTTACCCCGTCTAACAGTTTTTCAACTTCTTCTGCTTTGTGACCAACAATTACGTAGATTTCATCAACACCAACTTGTTTCAATTCATCAACAATATGATTGATCATCGGCTTGTATAAAACCTCATGGACAACCTTTGGTTTATCTGACTTCATTCTGGTACCTTTACCAGCCGCCATAACTACCGCATAAGTTTTCATTTTCACACCTCTTCATTAACAACAACATAATAACAAAAAATTTACATTTGTTAAAGGAAAAAAAGATAAAATATGTCGTAAAATTGAAAAGAAATTGATTTAATCAATTTCCTCATCATTCAATATTTCTGTTTTCCTTACAAAATAATATTTTCCCTTAAAATACTTCATTCCCTTTTCTAAAATAATATTATTACGTGTCAAGCCAAAAACACACGATCCACTTCCAGACATTAAAGCTCCATCAAATCCAATTTTCATCATTTCCTCTTTAATCTTAGCAATCTCTGGTACCATCTTGATTGACGGCTCTTCTAAAGTATTTTGAAGATTGTCGATAACTATTTGATAATTACCATCTTCAATTCCTGTCGCCATTAATCGACAGTCTTGATGGCTAGCTTTACTTAAATCTAAACTAGTGAATGATTTTTTCGTTGATACCCCTCGTTTAGGTTTAACTAATAATACTTTACATTCAAAAGAATTCTTTATAAATTCTAATTTTTCACCAACACCACTAACTAAAGCAATTTTTTGATAAATACAAAAAGGAATATCTGCCCCAACTTCTTTTCCTAATGCAGCCATTTCCTCATTGCTCAGATTTAAATAAAATAATTTATTCATTGCTTTAATTACCGCCGCACCATCAGCACTTCCTCCCGCTAAACCAGCTTGAGTAGGAATATGCTTATAAACAAAGATCTTAACCCCTTTTTTGATGTTATAACGTTCTTTCATTAAAGCAACAACCTTATACATAATATTTCGTTCATCCGTGGGCATGATTTTGCTATTTGAATCAATTTCAATTCCGCTAGCAATAGTATTAATATAGATTAAATCATGTAAAGTAATTGGAGCCATGATCATTTCTAATTCATGATATCCATCTTCTCTTTTTCCGATTACATCAAGTGCTAAATTTATTTTTGCGTATGCTTTTACTTTCATTACTTCACCTACTTGTCGGATATATTTTTCGTGCTACTCCTCTTGTGTCGATCCCTCCAACGCCTAAATGCTTATTTGAAGTTTTAGCCACAATTTTCTCTAAGTCAACATAATTTTTGATACTCGCATTAGCAATCTGACTTACTACAAAAACCGGATCAAGCGCATGAATATTTTTTCTGCTTGGACTAGAAGCAAAATTAGCTCCACTAGCTAATAAAAGCTCATAGTACGATTGACACGCTCCAGCAAAAATAATCAAACTATCTTTGTCATCCTCATACAAACGTGCTCGACGAATTGCTTCTACAAAATCTTTAGTATGCAAATAACTATTAATATCTTTGCGATTACCATTTTTCTTCATTGCATCATGACCGGTTATCACCAATAAATTAGGGCGATGTTTTTCTAATAAAGGAATAATTTGATCTTTAATTTCATTTTCTTTCATAAAATAGCCATGAACATTGATATTAAATTCTTCATATTTTTTCAAACACATGTCAAGATAATGTTTATCTCCATCAATATGCAGCACACTACCTTTTAAACATGGTCGACTTTCTACTATTATATCACTTTTCTCACTACTAAAATCACTTAATTCCAAATCACTCTCATCACTATCAGCTACTAACCGATATTCAATTCCAGTCAAATAATAAACATCATCTTGAATATCGGTAATTTTAAAACAGATATCTTTGCCATATTTTTTTCGACAGACAATATCACCAATTTTCATTTATATCACCATGATATTATATGTAATTAAATCATTTTGGTGATATTTTTAAAATCCGCTAATTCTAATTCTTCACTTCTTTTTTGATTTTCAATTCCCGTCTGCAATAAAATTTCTTCAGCTTCCTCATAACTTTGCTTTAAATTATTTAAAATCGTTTTTCGTCGCTGTTTAAAACAAATATTTAATACTTCATATAATTTCAAATCCGGTGCTTTTTTTAACTCAATTTTTAAAATTGCTGAATCAACATGCGGAGCAGGCATAAATACATTTTTATTAACAGTAAATAAGTATTCAATTGTCCCCATATCTTTAATCATCAATAATAATGGATTTTTATAAATACCCGTCATTTTTAAAGCTACTTCTTTTTGAACCATAACAATCATTTCATCGATTCCAAAATTTCCTAACACAACTTTTTCAATTATTGCCGTTGTAATATAATATGGAAGATTAGCAACTAAACATACTTTTTGATATCTTTGCTTTAACTGATCAACGATCGGTTTAATATCCTGTTCCATAAAATCACCAAAGATAATTTCAATATTATCTTGATTTAAAAACTCCTGATACACAGGCATAAAACGCTCATCAATTTCAAAACTAGTAACTTTTCCACTATAACGCCCTAATACTTGTGTTAATGCGCCAATTCCCGGTCCTACTTCAATAACCGCCGTTGTTTGATCAATCTTTGCACTAGTCACGATCTTATTTATTATATTTACATCAATTAAAAAATTTTGACCATATTTCTTTAACGCATTCAAATGATATTTTTCTAAAATATATTTTGTTGTCGAGGGAGTTGCGATTTCCTTCATTACTGATTCACCTTGATTTTAAAAATCTTTCCTGTTCTTTTAAATTCACCATTATCACTTAGTGTTTGATACGACCCAATCTCCTCACCCAAACGTTGATAAAGACTAAATGCTTTAGAATGTGATGACTTTAAATACAAATCTTCTTTATCTTGATAATGAGGAATAATTACATTTCTTAACCAATAATTCCCATTTCCTCGTGCCTTTGGTGAAATATGGAAATAATTAAGAACAATTGCATTAGCCCCTTGTTCAAAGACTGGTTTATCAAAATATTTTGAAGAATTAATATTCCCCGTTGTTACCATCGCTAAACCAACACATTGATCATACTTATACATAACATGATAATCAACATTAACATTAGGGTCATCTTTTAAAATATGTACTAGCTGATTACAATGATATACTTCATCATAGTCATCATAAAAATCACGATACTTCACTTTTAAATTATCAATAATCGGGACTAGATATTCCCCTTTAAATTCATTACTTACTTTAAATGTATAACCATTATGTTTACCTAGATCCATCATTTAACCTCCCTAACACCTGTTCTTTAGTGATTCCAACCATATTTAATCGTTTAAAAAGTGTTTTGACATTCCCATAACCCAAATTAAATGCCTCATACACCATCAATCTTCTTTGCTTATTACCAATAATATCTAAAGCAACAAATTCACTCCAAGTAATGCTTTCTCGATTAACATCAAAAGAAACTACATTTTCTAATGCTTCTATCACAGCTTCTTTATTAGCTTCAGCAATACCTAATTTCTTCTTACCTCTAGCATCCTTTTTAGCAACAAAAGCATGTTGACAGTTAGGGACAACTGCTTGAATTTGATCACGAATTTTTTTCCCTGGAAAATCAGGGTCTGTCAAAACAATAATTCCTCGACTTTTACTTGCTTCTTGAATTAATTCTAATGTTTGTTGATCCAATGCTAATCCGTGTGTCTCAATCGTATCTACTTCAAATAATTCTTTTAATAAGGCTGTGTCTGTTTTACCTTCAACAACGACTATTTCTTTAATTTTTTTCATAATTTCACCTAACTCTAATTATAACGATATTTCACTTAAAATAAAAGGTATAATCTTGGGGCTACCCATAATAACGATTTTATCTAACCAATATAAATCAACACCATAATATTCTTTTTATACAATTAATTAAATAATCAAAAGGACAATTCAATGAAAGGATTAACTAATAGTTAAAGAAAATGGTTCTAGATTACTTTTTGTGCAAATAGCATTAAGGCAGTTCGTTACCGAATCCTGCATAGTGTCTTTGGTGCTTTAGATACTCGAGACGCCACAGAAACTTACGTAATATTATCTGGTTGAAAAAACAAACTATCGATCCCTAGTGATATTTTAATAATTCCCCAATCACAATACAATATCCTTTTCAAATTATTAAAGCTACTGTTTTTAATTGTACAGCAATAATGAGTTATATTATCATAAAAAGCTAATCACTATGTTAAATACAATCATGACAATACTTCAAGCTAAAGGTTAACATACCAAAGAACATTGCATTTGAGTTCAAAAATTAGCAATGAAAGTTGCTCATGAGTTAAATATGTCTGATACCAGATTAAATAATTTCTTCCATACTTCACAATATTGAAAAATTAATATTCCTACAAGTATTCTGCTTAAAACAGGTCCTTTAACAACTGCTGAAAAAAATCATAAATACTCTCTAGAATCCTATAAAATGATCAATGATATTTTTGGTAAAGAAATTGGTCAAATGGTTTTACACTACCATGAACAGAGCAACGACTCAGATTACCCATTTCTATCTTGATTGTATCAACGCTTTGATCAAGTCTTAAAAAAGATAAAATTATCTAATTGACATCATGATAAAATTACGTTATGCTTGATGTGCAAACTTAATAAACCGCTTAAATAATAAGCTATAGCTTTTCCACGTTTCTGAGTTATAAACGGGAGGTTATAGCTTTTTTTTGCGAAGGAAGGAGAACTTATGAATCAAGAATATGATATGATGGCTCACAAGCCCATCTTCCCATTATTAATGAAAATGGCAATTCCCCCGATGATTTCAATGTTAATTCAATCAATGTACAATATTATTGATAGTATTTTTGTTGCTAAATTGGGAGAGGAAGCATTAACCGCCTTATCATTAGCATTTCCACTTCAAAACCTGTCATTAGCTTTTTCAGTAGGTCTCGGGGTAGCAATTAACGCATTGATTGCTAAAAGTTTAGGTGCCAGTGATGAAAAACAAGCTAATTATATTAGTGATCATGGGATTTTTTTAGCTATTCTTCACTCTTTATTATTTGTTTTTATTGGTATCTTTTTAATGAAACCGTTCTTTTTGATGTTTACTACTAACCCAACTGTTTTAGATTATGCAATTACATACGGGTCAATCGTGATTACCTTTACCTTTGGTTCTATTATTCATATTACTATTGAAAAAATGTTTCAAGCTACTGGGAATATGATGATTCCCATGTTTTTACAAGGAATTGGAGCAATTGTCAATATTATCCTCGACCCTATTTTAATTTTTGGAATAAACGGTTACTTAGAGTTTGGGGTTGCTGGAGCTGCAATTGCGACAATCATCGGTCAGATGACTGCCTGTTTACTAGCAATTATCTTATTTAGAAAAACTTCACGTATCAAAGTATCTTTAAAAAATTTTAAACCAAATGCACAAATTATTAAAAATATCTATTCAATTGCAATCCCATCAGGGGTGATGACATCATTACCATCTATCTTAGTTGCTTTACTTAATAGTTTGTTAGCGACAGTATCACAAACGGCAATCGCTTTCTTTGGGATATATTTCAAGCTTCAATCATTTATTTACATGCCAGCTAATGGATTGATTCAGGGAATGCGACCATTAATTAGTTATAATTATGGAGCTAGGCATTTTGATCGTGTTAAAAAGATTATCAAAGTTTCAATTATCTCTACTGCGGTGATCTTATGTTGTGGAACAATTATTTTTATGGGATTGCCAGAATTAGTCCTATCATGGTTTAATGCAACTGAACAATTATTAGAAATTGGTATTATTGGTCTTCGAGTGATTTCACCATGTTTTATTCTTTCTACAATGGGAGTCGTTATCTCCGGAGTTTTTGAATCTTTAGGTAAGGGACGTCAATCATTGACGATTTCACTATTGCGACAATTTATTATTACTTTACCTTTAGCCTATATTTTATTGAAAGTAATAGGGCTTAATGGAATTTGGCTTTCATTTGTTATTGCCGAAGGAATTGCCAGTGTCATTGCAGTAATCTTAATAAAAAAAGAACTTCATAACTTTAAGGTGGATTAACGATCCACCTTTTTAATAAATATCCACCGGCTAAGCCGGTGGTTTTACATTTGCGGGCATAGCCCTGCTCTCAGAGCGCATGTCTCAAGACATTCCTTATGCCTACGGCTACCGCGTGCACTCTGTATTTATTTAGTTTTTCCCTTTTCCTTTTTTAAACGGGTATTCCAAATCCAGTGTCAGCTGTTCTCTTTCCTGATCTTCTTTTAATTGATTCGCTATATAATTTTTTATTCTTTTCGTATTCTTTCCTACTGTATCTACATAATATCCTCGACACCAGAACTCTCTATGTCTGTACTTATATCTTGCATTTGCCCATCTTTCATATATCATTTGACTGCTCTTTCCCTTTAAAAACCCCATAAACCCTGAAACACTATATTTGGGCGGTATTTCTACTAACATATGTACATGATCTAT
>ENA-UPXC01000069-UPXC01000069.1-human-gut-metagenome-genome-assembly--contig:-NODE-69-length-143058-cov-13.191816_pt1 | contig 143058 bp, 124 predicted proteins | sample MGYA00250047_ERZ773371 | MGnify/ENA primary metagenome ERZ773371 (study PRJEB29103, sample SAMN06111975) | human gut metagenome | biome: human gut; feature: ankylosing spondylitis patient; material... | reverse complement strand
GAATCCGGCGCATCCGCGTTGGCGCGATTGGCGAAAATACGTTGGTGAAAATGGTGAAAAATATATTGACGCTAACATCAGATCCCGTCGGCGTAGAGCACGCGGTGGAGCTCGCCGTCGGGGACGGGCATGGGCCAGACCTCCCAGAACTCGGCCGTCCTGCGCCTGAAGGACCGCCCGCCGCCCGGCATCGCGGCCTGCGAGTCCTTCGAGAGGAGCCACCCGAGGAACTCCTCGAGCCTCGCCGCCGTGTCGTCGTACCTCAGCGTCGTCGACGCGCCGCAGGCCGTGCACCTCCACCGCTGGGACCCCGATGAGGTCCTGCCGTTGCGCTTGGTCCGACCGCCGCAGTAGGGGCAATAAACGGCCTTCATGGGCACCTCTTCCGAAAGGGTGTTTAACGGTTCCGGAAAAGGGTATCTACCGGCGGGAACGATAGGCAACCGGACACACATTCTGTCCGGGCGGTTAAAAGCGGGCACGGAATTTAAACGGCTGAAAAAGGGGCATCGACCTGCGCCGACGCCCCTAAAGTAGACACACATTTTGTCCTATAAGCCCGGAATGGCCGTTTTAGCCCTCGGCGATGCTGTCGAGGATGCTGCGCATGATGGACACCAGGATGCTGCCCATAAAGGCCGATCCAAAGCTGGCGATGGAGATACCCGCGCCCAGCAGATTGACCGACAGATAGCTGGCCAGCTCGAGCATAAAGCTGTTGACTACGAGCTGAAAAATACCCAGCGTAATGATCGTGAGCGGCAGCGAGATGACCGTCAGGAACGGCTTGACGAGCGAATCGACGATGTTCAGGAACAGTCCCACGAAGGCGAAACAGACCCAGGCCTCGGCAAAACCGAAGGGCTGGATGCCGGGAACGAGGAACGTGGCAATCGCGATGGCGATCGAGGTAAAGAGCCAGTTAAGCATAAAGCGCATGGTGTGAATCCTTTCTTGCGCAGGGTGCGTCGGTGTCGCGTGAAGCGGTTTGCTGCGGCAGCTTGGACGGCCGCTCGGGTGTGCCGCCTTGTTCGGCCGCCCATTGTCTCAGATATTCGTGGAGCTTACGTGCGCATTCGGTTTCAAAACGGCGTTCGTCCTAGAAAATGCGCCGCTGGCAGAGAGTTTTGTCGCTTTAGTTTGGTGGTGTGCTAAACTGCTACGGGCAAAAGCCACACGCGTTGCCCTATTGCATAGAACGGGCGAACGATGCCCGATGTCAGTATCAACTTCGATGCCTTTTGGCGGGTTTGGCGGTGATCGATGAATATCGAGAACATGTTTGACAAGCCTGATGTCAAGCAGCTGGTCCACGCATTTAGTCTTTTGGATGACGAGAAGGATATCCAAGCGTTTTTGACCGATATCTGCACGCCGCGCGAGATCTGCGATCTATCGCAGCGTCTGCAGGTTGCGCGTTATCTGGATGAGGGCGAGCCTTATGTTGAGGTTCAGGCCCGCACCGGCGCTTCGTCCACTACGGTGAGCCGCGTTTCAAAGGCACTCAACGGCGAGTACGGCGGCTATCGCAAGATCCTCATCAAACTGGAGGATGGCGAGTAGGCCAGCGGCAACAAACGAATCAGCTGGAGCCGCCCCTTCGGGGGCGGTTTTTGTGTGTCGAAATCGATTTCTTGGGGACGGAGGAAAACGGATCATCGAGGGGATCTGGTGCATTGGGGTCAGGTTGTCCGCGCGGGCGGGTAGGATAGATGCGTTGAACATTGCGAACAGTTTGAGTGGAGGACCATGCCTGTTCGAATCTATACCACTAATGCCGGCACGGATTTGAGCGATGCCGAGGCGGCGCTGCTGGCCGACCTGGTTGCCCGCCACGGGCGCGCTGTTCTGTTGGCGCCAACATTTGCCGAGCTCGACCTGTGCCGCCATGATGCGGCAGAAGTCGGGGCTTCGCTGGGCATCGACTACAAGACGCCTGCATCGTGGCTCCGCTCGCTGTGGGAGCTTATGGGCGATGGCCGCAGCTTTGTGGATAACCTTCAGCGCCAGATGCTGTTCTCGGACATGATCGACCGCCGCGACGACGCTGCCCTGCAGCCGCTCTCGCGCAGTCAGGGCACGGTACGCATGCTTGCGCGAATGGCCCGCGACGTGTTGCCGGGCGTGGCGGGGACGGGCGACGAGCGCCGCCGCAATGCCGCCACTCAGCCCGAGCCCAAAAGCGACGCCGAGGCCCGCGTGTTCGAGCTGTTGAGCGCCTATGCGAGCGGCTTGGACCGTCGAGACATGGTCGAGCCCTGCGAAGCCGCCGATATGATGACAGAAGCCCTGGCGAACAACCTGCCGGGGTGCGCCCGCGCCGTCTGCGTGCGTGGTGTCACGTCGTTTACGCATGGCCTGCTCGAGCTGTTGTCGGCCGTGGCGAACAATGGGGGAGAGGTTGTCGTGCTGCTCGCTTGCGAGCAGGCGGCGATGCGTGAGGATTTGGCTGCCGCCTTTGATGCCCGCGGTGTGCTGTTTGAGGTCGCCCCGTTGGGGGAGAACGCTGGCGCGTCCGAGACCGCTTCTGCGCCTGCTGCCCAGCCTATTTTTATAGAGGTGGCCGGCCCCCATGCCCGCGCCCGCGCTTATGTGGATGCTCTCGAGAACCTGGTCGCGGCATGCGAGGAGTCCGTGTCGTGCGACGGCGTCGCGACGAACGCCGACCCCGCGCGCGTGCTCGTGGTTTCCGCCCGGGCGCCCCAGCTGTTCGGCGAACTCGCTACCCGTTTGGCGGCGCGCCACATTGCGGCCGAGACGACTGAGTTCACGGCGTTTTCCCAGTCCATAGCGGGCAGGCAGTTTACGGCGCTCGCCAACCTGATTGAGCGTATGAAAGCCGCCGACGAGGGCGCCGCTTCCAAGACCGAGTGGTGGCCCGCTCCAGAGCTTACCGACTGGATTTACAGTCCGCTTTCGGGTGCCGACGCCGCGAGCGCCCGCGGCTTCGACAAGAACATGCGCCTGTCGCGCAGCAAGACCGCGGCGGGCGTCAAGAGTCTGCTGCAGAGCGTACAGGGCCAGGTGAGGGGCGCCCGCAAGGCCGCCAGCGACGAAAACTGGTTTAAGAACGTGCCGTGCGTGGTCTCGGACGTGTTTCAGGCGCTGTGGCGCGACAAACCCGTGACGGCGCTCAAGGCCATGCTCGCCGTTGCCGAGGCGCTGTCCGATCGCGCTCTAGGCGGCCTTGACGGCCAGGCCCGTCGCCAGGCGGAGACGGCTCTGCTGCGCCATGCCATCGACATCCTTATGAACGATGCTCGCGCGCTCGACGTGTCGCAGGCCGCGACCGTACCGGTTCTCGACGGCGTTCGAACCAAGGTGGACAAGCGCAGTACCGCGTACGATTACGCGACCTACGAGGTCGATCGCCCGCCACGGGCGCAAGTACGCTTTGCGTCGCTTGCCGATGCGTCGGTCCTGCGTCCTGGCGGCTACGATGCCGTGTTGTTTGCCGATGTCGACCTGGACAGCTACCCGCTTTCGCACGAAGAGGGCCCGCTTGCCACGTTGACGGCCGAACTGCGTCGCGACGGCGTGTCTTTGGAGCCCGCCGCCCTGCTGCGCGTGCGCTTTGGCCGTGCAATGCAGGCGGCGAGCGGTCCGGTTGCGCTCGCCCGCGTGACGCACGATCGCCAGGCACGCGAGTGCTACCCGGCAGCCGTATGGACCGAGCTGCGGGCGCATGCCGATACCGCTGGCGCTGCCAAACCCACGCGCGTGGGCGAGGGCGATATCATCGCCGACTTTGATCCCGCTGCAGGCGAAGGTCTTAGGCGCGAGCGCGTGACCTGCGAAGCTCCTCAGCATCTGAGCGATGAAGCCATTCCGTATCTGGTCCTGCGCCGTCGCGATGGCGAGGGCGAGGATGCACCGCTGGTGCCGCGCCTGACGTCTGCCTCGCAGATCGAGGCCTATTCGACCTGCCCACTATGCTGGTTCGTCTCGTACCGCGTGAAGCCCCAGTCGATTGACGCCGGCTTTGGCAATATGGAGAAGGGCAACTTTGTCCACGACGTGTTGGAGCACCTGCACGCCCGTCTGCCCCAGGAGGGCATGGAACGCGTGACGCCCGAGAATCTGCCACGTGCTCAGGAGCTGCTGCGCGAGGTCTTTGACGAGACCTTGGCCGAGCATGCCTCCAAGCGTGGCAACGAGGGCCCGCTCGTGCCGCTCTCTCCGGTGGAGGAGCGCCAGGTGGCCGAGATTCTGCCGCAGCTGGAGGGCGTGCTTGCCTATGAAGCCGAGGCGCTGGCCCCCTTTGCTCCGCGCTACCTGGAGTTTGCCTTTAACGATCTTAACGTTGAGTATGCCGGCTGGCCGCTTGGCGGGCGCATCGACCGTGTGGACGTGGACGCCGAGAATCGCGCCGTGGTAATCGACTACAAGCATCGCACGGGCGTTGAGGAGTTTAAACTCGCCGACCCTACGGTGCGCGACGAGGAATCGGGTGAGGCTGCCATCGACGACCCGCGGTGGCTACCGCCACATACCCAAACGCTCATCTACGCCCAGGCCATGCGCCGGGCGCTGGATTTGGACACCCGCGCGGCGCTCTACTTTTCGACCAAGGGCGGCAAGCCGGCGTTGCGCGGTGCCGCGAGCGCTGAGCTGCTCGAGGAAGAGCGCGGCGACGGTCGCATCCCGGGGCTTAAGAAGGGCTTTCCCGGCGAGGGCGGCAACATGGACTTCGATGCGCTGCTCGATCGCGTGGAGACCGGTATCGCCGAGCGCCTGCGCGAACTCGAGGCGGGCAACGTGGCTGCTGTCGACCCGGCGTCGACGCAGGCCGCGCATGCGCGCTGCTCGTATAACCATGAAGGAACGTTTGTAAGGAGGGACGTGTAGACCATGGATCTTTCGACCTTGATGCCGCAACAGCTGCAGATCGTCAAGACGCTCGACCGTCCGCTGTTTGTCTCGGCGGGCGCCGGTTCGGGCAAGACCTTTACCCTCACGCGCCGCATCGTCTACGCGCTCTCGCCCGAATCCGGTCCGTTCGTTGAGCATCTGGACCAGGTGCTCGCTATTACCTTTACCAAAGATGCCGCGGCCGAGATCCGTGACCGCGTGCGCCGCGCGCTCATCGACGAGGGCATGGACGAGGAGGCCCTGACCGTCGACGACGCATGGATCTCGACCATTCACGGCATGTGCTCGCGTATCCTGCGCGCGCACGCGTTGGAGCTGGGCATCGATCCCGAGTTCACGGTGCTCATCGATACCGACGAGCTTATGGACCAGGCTGTTGAGCATGTGCTGGGTCGCGCGACGGCACCCGATGCCGCCCCCGAGCTCGCGGCATCGCTCAAGGCCCTCTACGCCTGGTATCCCATGGCGGGCGAGGGCGGCCCCTTTGGCGCCGGCACGACCATCAAGGGTCTGGTACGCGACCTGCTGGAGCTCTCGAGCCAGTTGCCGGGCGGCATGGACGATGTGTGCGTGGCGCGCGGCCAGGCTGACACTTCGGCGCTTGCCGACGCCTATCGCGCGGCGTTGGGTGCGAGCAAGGCCGCGACCGAGAAGGCACAAGTGGCACTCGACGCCATCGACGCGTTTGAGGCGAGCGGTAAAACCATGGAGGATGCGGCGCGGCTCATGATGTCGTGCACCATGCCGCGGGCGAGCAAGGCGTTCCCCAAGGAGCAGGTCGAGCTGCTCAAGGCCGAGGCCGCCGATGCATTTATCAATATCGTGCTTGCCTGCGGTGGCCCGGCGCTCGATGCACTGGTGGACTTGGCCCGCTCTGTAGAGGCTGAGTACCGCGCACTGAAGGCCGGCCAGTCTGCCCTCGATAACAACGACCTGCTGCGCATGGCGTACGAGGCGCTGCGCGACTACCCGGCTATTCGAGCAGCCTATGAGGGCCGCTTTAAGATGGTCATGATCGATGAGTTCCAGGATACCGACCAGATGCAGGTTGACCTGATCCGTTACCTGACCGGCGCGGGTGAGCGTGCGCTGTGTACCGTGGGCGATGCGCAGCAGTCGATCTACCGCTTCCGTGGCGCCGAGGTTGAGGTCTTCCGCCGCCAGGAGCGCAAAGTGGGCTCCTCTGCTGCGCCCGAGACGGCTGCCGCATCCGATGCCCCCGCCGGCGAGCTCGTCAAACTTGTGCGCAACTTCCGCAGCCACGACGAGGTGCTGCGCTATGTGGCACGCGTCTTTGACGGCGACACCGGTGGTTTGATGCAGGGGTTCTTGGATCTTGAACCGAGCGACAAACGCAAGGACAAGCTCAAGGCAAAGGCATCGCGCCGCCAGGCGGTCTTCGTTGCCGGTGGCAGCACACAGGAGCGAACGCAGGCGAAAGCTCGTGCGATTGCCGAACGTTTCCGCGCGCTTGCCGATAAAAAACAGCCCCAGGGCAGCATGGTACTGCTGCTGGGGCGCATGACCAATGCCGATGTCTACGCACAGGCGTTTCGCGACCAGGGGCTCGACTGCGTCATCGCGGGCGGCTCAGTCTTTGCCCAAGCTGCCGAGGTGCAGACGGTGCGCGCCCTGGTGTGCGCGCTTGCCAATCCGGCCGATACGGCGCAGGGTTTTATGCCACTGCTGGCCTCGCCGATGTTTGCACTCGGCGCCCAGGAGTTCCTGGCGCTGGCGACCAAACTCGACGAGCAAACGGGCGAGACGTCGCGTCGCAACATCGATGCGGGCATCATGAGCGATTCCGATGTGCCGGGTTTGCAGGGCTTGCCGCTCGTAACGCGCGCCCGCGAGGTGCTGCGCTACGCGCTTCGTCGCGTGGGACGCGATTCGTTCGCCGCCATCGCGCGCGACGTGGTCAATGCCTCCGGCTGGTTCGTGCGTCTGGCGCAGCGTGGCCCCGAGGGCAAGGCCATCGCCGCCAACGTGCTCAAGGCGCTCGACGCCGTGGCCGAGGCAGAGGCCGAGCTCGGCAATTCTCCGCGCTCCATCGCGCTCGCCTTCGACCGCTTCTTGGCGGGCAAGGAGGCCCCGGGCGCGCTCAACGAGGAGGGCGACGGCGCGGTGCGCATCATGACGGTGCATGCGTCCAAGGGTCTGGAGTATCCGGTCGTGGCGGTTGCCGAGTGTTTTGGCGTGCGCAAATCGTCCGGTGCGGCTCAGATGGGGCGTGTCGAGGGCGGAGCGCAGGTCGTGGCGCTGCCGGCACGCTTCGACGGCGTTAAACTCGCGGACGGCACGTTCGTGAAGGGCGACGACGTCAAAAAGCAGTTTGAGCATGCGTTTAAGGGCAAGGGTACGTCGCTGTGGTTGCCGCCGGAGCTCATGGAGGACGTCTGTGCGACGGGTTCTCCCGCCGAGGCATTTGCCCGCCTGCGCAACGACGACCTGCAGCTTTCGCTCGAGGAGCGGGCTCGTCTGCTCTACGTTGCCATGACGCGTGCGCGCGAGCTGGTTATTCTGGCAATGGATGCCGGCGTGAGCCGTGGCAAGGTATGTGCGCCGACCTTCGACGTCGAGACCGATCTGACCTACGACGTGCTGCGTCGTATTCTGCCGACGGACGGCCTGGACATGCCGCAGCTCGATGCCGACCGTTTGGTGTTCGACAACTCCCAGCCGGGCGACTACGAGCTCATCTCGCTGGCTGACTTTGCTTTTGGCGAGCAGTCGTTTGAGGCCAATGCTTCGCTTGATGCCGAAGGCAGGCTTGTCCGCGGCGATGCGGAGCCGGAGGGTGCCGGTGCGGATGCCCGCGCTGCCGTTCCCGGTCCTGCCGACCCCGAGCCCGATGCGTTTGAGCTCGTGTATCCCCAGGCGGTGGGCGTGCGCATGGGCACCTGCCCGTATCCGGCGCGCGATTCGTACAGCTACTCGTCAATTGCCGCGGCGCTGCATGCCGAGTCCGAGGACCGTGCCGCCGAGGCACACGTGCCCATGGACGAGGCCGGCGATGGTGCGGAGTCGGATGGTTCCGAGATGACGGATGCGGACGTGGCTGCTGTCGAGCCCGCCGGCAACCCCATGGCGCTGGGCTCGGCGTTCCATGCCGCCTGCCAGTGGCTGATCGAGATGGGTGCCGATGAGCTGCCCGCCGCGCGTGCCGATGCGCTGGCGCGTCTGTGGCGCCTGACGCCGGAGCAGCGCGAGCGCTTCGACGTTGCCCTGGACCGCTGGCTCAAGTCGGCGGTCCGTGCCGAGCTGCTTGCCTGGCCGTGCGTTCGCGCCGAGGTGCCGTTCTTTTCGCTGGGCTGCGAGGACAAGGACATTGCCCGCTACGGTGCATATGCCGAGGGCGCCATCGATGCACTGGCGACCGACCCGGCCGATCCGTCACGCGCACTGGCCATCGACTACAAGACGGGTGGCACGCCGGATGAGACACCCGACCAGCTGTTCGAGAAGCACGCCCTGCAGGCGCGCGTCTATTCGGATGTTCTGCACAAGGCGGGCTTTAAGACGGTGACGGTCAAGTTCGTCCGCGTGGAGCAGTCCGATCCCTCCAACCCCGCCGAGTCCCAGGTGGTCACCTACAACCTCTAGCTCACCAGGGCCGTCCGCACGCCCAGTCTCCCCATAACTTGCGGTGAAATAGTTCCTGTTTTACGGCCCAGCTGGCTCCATCAGGAACTATTTCACCGCAACTCAGAATCAGTCGGGGGTGCGGATTACGCGGATGAAGTTGCCAATCAAGGGTGCGGATTACGCAAATTTACACTTGACGTTCATCTCGGGTGGGCCTATAAATACATGTGATGGGTTGTTATCCCTTTGGGGAGCATGGCCATCCGGATTCCGTTCGTTATTCAATTGCACATATATTCGGGTGTCACTTTAGGGCATGACCGTAGGCAAGTAGGGTGCTGCTTTCTGCCGAGGTCATGCCCTTTTTGTTCAGCTCCGAATGAGTGCCCTATCATCAAGAGAGGAGGTGCATCGATATGCTGGCGATCAGAAAGCTCAACAATAACGCCGTGATTTGTCGAGATAGTCGCGGTCGCGAGGTCGTGGCGCTCGGCAAGGGTGTCGGCTTCGGTGGTGACTTCCCCCGGGAGCTCGCGATGGACCATATCGAGCGCACGTTCTATAGCATCGATGCCGAGGGGCAGCGTATCATGCAGGATCTTCCTGCCGATGTGGTGCTGTTTACGGCAAAGATCATGGATATTGTAGAGAACGAGCTGCCTTACGAACTCAGTCCCAACGCCGTGCTCATCATGGCCGACCATATCGCCTTTGCGATTGCGCGGCAGAGGAAGGGCATTCGTTTTGATATGCCCCTTACCTATGATGTGCAGCAGCTTTATCCGCTGGAATACAAAATCGGCCGCTACATTACCGCGCGCGTGCGGCAGGAGTTGGGCGTCGAGCTGCCGCGCGAAGAGGTGGCAAGCATCGCCATGAATTTGGTCAATGCAAAGACTGGGGCAGAGGTTACTGTGGCAAGCGATCGCGCCCAATCGTTTGAGCGCCTGCTCAACGATGTCACTGATATCGTCGAGTACGATTTCCGTACCATCATCGATCGGGAGTCTTTTGAGTTCTCACGGTTTGCGACACACGTGCAGTATCTGTTCAAGCGTATCAAGGGTAACGATAGCCTCAGCAGCGCCAATTTGCCGCTTTATGCGAATTCGCGCGAGGAGTTTCCCGAGCTTGCGCAATGCATCGACCACATCTGTACCTATATGAAGCGGGAATGGCATACGGAGCTCACCGACGAGGAGAAGCTTTACTTCATGCTCCATGTCAACCGTATCTGTACGAAGGCGGAATCCGGCACAGCCGGACGCTGACAACCCAGGCCAGAAGGATTGTAACCTGTGTTAGGGCAGGGCATGACCTCCGAAAGTACGAGAACCATCTCGTGCCACGACGATTCGTGGCGTAAAAGGAGGAATGATGACTAACTATCAAAAACTCGCCCAAAGAATCATCGAAGAGGTGGGCGGCAAGGCGAATGTTTCAAGCGCGACGCATTGCATGACGCGTCTGCGCCTCGTTCTTAAGGACGAGGGGCTTGCAGATGACGCCAAGCTCAATGCGATTCCCGAAGTGATTAGCGTGGTGCACGCTGGCGGCCAGGTGCAGCTCGTAATCGGGCCGACCGTCGACAAGGTCTACGACGCGGTATGCAGGGAAGGCGGCTTTGAAGTCCAGACGGCGATTGATGAAGATCTGGACGCAGCAGAGAGGCTTCCCTGGAAGGAGTGGTTCGCTCCGAAGCGCATCGGCAATCTGATTCTCGATGCGGTGAGCGGCTCTATCGCTCCCATTCTGCCCGTGTTCTGCATCGCGGGTATCTTCCGCATGTTCACCATTTTGCTTGGTCCGGAAGGCGCGGGCCTTCTAGCCGCGGAGGGCAGCATGTACCGGCTCTTCACCTTGGTGGGAGACGCGGCATATTACTTCCTGCCGATCTTCGGTGCCTATGCGGCGGCCAAGAAGTTCCAGACGAGTCCTGTGCTCGCGCTCATGACGGCTGCTATTATGATTCATCCGAGCATGCTCGCTATCGTCGAGGAGGGCGCTCCGTTCGACGTCTACGGCATCCCCATGACGCTGGTGAATTACACACAGTCGGTGCTTCCCATCATCCTCATCGTGTGGATTCAGTCCTACGTAGAGGGGCTTATCAAGAAGCATTGCCCTGACATGCTGCGCATCCTCGTGATTCCAGTGGGGACCATGCTCATCATGCTGCCGCTTGCACTCTGCGTCTTCGGCCCCGCCGTCTCCTTCATTATGGGCATCATCGCCGATATCATCATCTGGCTCGGCGCGAACGCCGGTCCGCTGTGCGGTCTGGTGGTCGGTGCGACGTGGAACCTCGTGATCGCTACCGGCATGCATGTGCCGATTCTCACCGCTATGATGCCCGGCTGGCTTGAGGTGGGCTATGACGCCGTGTGCACTCCGGGTACGACGGTGGTTGTTTACGTGACGCTTGCGGTCGCGCTCGCCTACGGCATCCGTGCAAAGGGCAAGGCTAACCGTCAGCTCGGTTGGACTACCTTCGCTACCTATGCGCTCGGCCGCGTATCCGAGCCCATCATTTACGGCATCCTCTTGCGCGATAAGAAGGCGCTCGCTTGGTCGATGATCGGCGGCGCGGCCGGCGGCCTTGCATGCGGTCTGCTCAACGCGCGCATCTTCGTCTTCTCGGGAGTCGGCTTCCCGTGGATGAACGTCATCAAGTTCAGCCAGGACATCATTCCGGGCGCCATCAGCTGCGCGATTGGCTTTGCGGTGACATTCGCCCTCTGCATGGTCTTTGGCTTCGACAATCGCGAATCGGGCGAGAAGGAAGCCGAGGAGGCCCTTGAGGCTTAAGCGCTGCATCTAGAAGGGTGCCTTAGCGCAACGAGTCTCTTCTCGGAACTGGGGCCCCATGAACCCGGACGGGCACCGCTGCATGGTGGTGCCCGTTCGCACTAAAAGCAAGATAAGGAGGACTCCCATGCCATTGCGTTCTGATTTCCTCTGGGGCGGCGCGCTTTCCGCCAACCAGTGTGAGGGTGCCTGGGACGAGGGCGGGCGGGGGCTCGCCAACGCGGATCTTCTGCCGTACGGGCGGGACCGTCTCGCCGTCATCAGGGGTGACGACGTTCCGCTCGAGCCGCTGTCCGACCATTACTACCCGGCCCAACAGGCCATCGATTTCTATCATCATTACCGCGAGGACATCGCGCTCTTCGGCGAGATGGGCTTCAAGGCTCTGCGCCTCTCCATCGCATGGAGCCGTATATTCCCCAACGGGGATGACTCCGAACCCAACGAGCAGGGCCTCGCGTTCTATGAGGATGTGTTTCGCACCTGCCTCGAACAGGGCATCGAGCCGGTGGTGACGCTCAACCACTATGACGTGCCCATGCATCTTGTTACGGCATACGGCGGTTGGCGCAACCGCGCTCTCGTGGGCATGTTTGAGCGCTTCGCTCGCACTGTGTTCGCACGTTACCGCAATCAAGTGCGCTCTTGGCTCACGTTCAACGAGATCAACATCATGACCTCTGCGTGCTTCATGGCGGCAGGCATCGTGTTTGATGAGGGGGAGGACCGCTACGTCTCCGTTCATAACGCGGTGCATCACGTGCTCGTGGCGAGTGCTTGCGCGGTGCGCGCCTGCCATGAGATCATCCCTGGTGCGCAAATCGGCTGCATGCTCAATGCGGGTATTTTCTATCCTGCTACCTGCAACCCTGCCGACGTTAAAACGGCTCAGGACGAGAATCGCAAGCACTACATGTTCACCGACGTGCAGGTGCGCGGCCACTATCCGTGCTACATGCTCACGGAGTATGAGCGTCAAGGGTTCGCGATTCCTTGGGCGGAGGGCGATGAGGAGGTCCTTGCGCAGAATCCGGTGGACTTCGTGGGCTTCTCTTACTACTCGACGCGCGTGGCGCAGGCAAACACCGAGGGGCAGTTCGACTCCAATCTACTCAAGAGTGCCCCCAACCCTTACCTCAAGATGGAGCCATGGGGCAGATTCATCGATCCCGCAGGGCTGCGCATCACCATGAACGACATATACGACCGGTACGAAAAGCCGCTCTTTATCGTGGAGAACGGTCTCGGAGCCCCGGATGAGCCGGATCAGAACGGCTTTGTGGATGATGGATACCGTATCGATTACCTGCGCGAGCACATCCAGGCTATGAAGGACGCCGTCGAAATCGACGGGGTGGACCTCCTGGGCTACACGTGCTGGGGACCGATCGATCTGGTTTCGGTCGCAACGGGCCAGATGCGCAAGCGCTACGGTTTCATTTATGTCGACCTCGATGACGAAGGACACGGCACACGTCGGCGCAGCAAGAAAAGATCGTTCGAGTGGTATCGCAAGGTAATTGCCTCAAACGGCGAGGACCTGAGCTGAGCTTTCCTCAGGGGCCGGACCGCGACATGGGGTCGCGGTCCGGCCCCTTTGCGACGAATGAAGCAATCAGGTCAAAGCAGCTAAAAAAGACACGTCCCAAAAAGACTGCCCGTGTGGGTTTGGCTAGGTTCGGGCGCTGTCCGTGCCGTGGGGTAAAATCGTTCAGTCAGAACACGAACCCGCATCGGAGCTCATCACATGGCATTCGTCCATCTGCACAATCACACTGTTTTCTCCATGCTCGACGGCGCAACCCGTATCCAGGATATGGTCAATCGTGCCGTTGAGCTGGGCATGCCCGCCGTGGCCATTACCGACCACGGCTACATGTATGGCGTACCCGACCTGGCGCTGGCCTGCGACGCCGTCAACCACAACACGCCCGAGTACAAAACCTGGAGCCACGACAAGGCCTTCTTGGAAAAGGACCGCCGCGACGAGCTGGTGGAGCCCGATCCCGAGTCCAGCCCGCGCGAGCATGCCCAGTATGTGAAGGACATGGCCATGTGGGACGAGAAGGGCAACATCGACGAGCTCAAGCCGCCTCTGGTCATCAAGCCCATCTTTGGCTGCGAGGTCTACTTTACGCCGGACGAGACCCTTGCCCGCGACCACAAGCCCGAGCTCTACCACATGATCCTTCTGGCCAAGGACCAGGAGGGCTACGTCAACCTGATGCAGACGGTCTCCGAGGCCGCCGTGCAGGGCTTTTACTACAAGCCGCGCGTGACGCTCGACAACCTGCGCCGCCACGCCAAGGGCATGATCTGCACCAGCGCCTGCATCGCGGGCATCATTCCCAAGTACATCGACCGCGGTGACATGGAGGGCGCCATCAAGTGGGCCGAGACCTTCCGTGACACCTTCGAGCCCGGCGACTTCTACATCGAGATCCAGGAACACGGCATCACCACCGACAACGGCCTGACCGACGAGCAGATGGACCGTACGCTCATCGACATCGCCAAACAGGTGGGCGTCAAGGTCATTGCCACCAACGATTTCCACTACCTGCGCCGCGAGGACGCTCCCGTGCAGGATGTCATCATGTGCATTGGCATGAACGCCAAGGTCGACGACCCCAACCGCATGCGCATGACCGGCTCGGAGTTTTATATGAAGACCGAGGAGGAGATGCGGGCGATGTTCCCGTATTGCCCCGAGGCCTGCGACAACACGCTCGAGATTGCCGACAAGTGCTACGTTGAGCTGGACTGGGACTCCATCATCCTGCCGCGCTTCCCGTTGCTCGATCCCGGCGAGACGCACGAGAGCCAGTTCCGCCGCGAGTGCGAGAAGGGCCTGCGCCAGCACTACGGTGACGACTGGGCCACGCGCGAGATCGGTGGCGTCAACATCAAAGAGCGCTTTGAGTACGAATACAAGGTCATCTGCGACAAGGGCTTTGCCGCCTACTTTTTGATCGTCGCCGAGTACGTGCAATGGGCCAAGGACAACGGCATCGGCGTCGGCCCCGGCCGAGGCTCGGCCGCCGGCGCTATCGTCGCCTACGCCATGAACATCACCGCGTTCGACCCGCTCGAGAACGGTCTGATGTTCGAGAGGTTCCTGTCCCCGCAGCGTACCGAGATGCCCGATATCGATATGGACTTCGACGATGAGCGGCGCCTCGAGGTCGTGGAGCACGTTCGCCAGCTCTACGGCCCCGAGAAGGTCACCCACGTCATCACCTACTCGACCATCAAGGCCAAGCAGGCTATTAACGACGCCGCGCGCGTTCTGGACTACCCGGTCTACATGGGCCAGCGCCTGTCCAAGATGGTCTCGAGCGATCCCAAGGTCAAGCTCAAGCAGGTGCTCGAAAAGCAACCCGGCAAAGAGGATCTGTTTAACCCCGATTTTGCCGAGGCCTATAAAAAGGACGACGACGCCCGCCGCATCATCGACACGGCGCTCTCGATTGAGGGCCTTACCCGTGGCGAGGGTGTGCACGCGTGCGCCGTTCTGATCTGCCGCGACCCCGTCAACGAGCACGTACCCACCAAGCTCGACACCAAGGGCGGCGTCGAGATTACCCAGTACGAGGGTCATACCGTTGCCGACATGGGCCTGCTCAAGATGGACTTCCTGGGCCTGCGCACGCTGACGGTTATCTCTAAGGCCAAGGCAAACATCAAAAAGAACTTCGGCATCGACATCAAAGAGGAAGAGATCCCCTTTGACGACCCCGAGATCTTTAAGCTCATGGGCTCCGGCCATACCGCCGGCGTCTTCCAGGTCGAGTCCGCCGGCATGACGGCCACGATCAAGAACATGAAGCCCACCGAGTACAAGCACGTCGTGGCATTGATCGCCCTGTACCGCCCGGGCCCGCTGGGCGCCGGCATGGTCTCGTCCTACATCAACCGTATGAACGGCAAGGAGCCGGCCGTCTCCTACGACGACCGCCTGGACGACATCCTGGGCGAAACCTACGGCACCATGGTCTACCAGGAACAGGTTATGCTCATCTCCGTCGAGATGTGCGGCTTCTCCAAGGGCGAATCGGACTCGCGTATCCGTAAGCCCGTGGCTAAGAAAAAGATTAAGCTGCTCACGTCGACGGTGCTGCACTGGGAGGATGGCTCGGACGAGACCACCTACGACCACTGGATGAACGGCGCTATCAAGAACAACTACACGCGCGAGGTCGCCCAGAAGATTTGGGACGATGTTCTCGAGTTCGCGTCCTACGCCTTCAATAAGTCGCACTCCGCTGGCTACGCCATCCTGGTTATGCAGACGGCGTGGCTTAAGGCGCATTATCCGCACGAGTACATGGCGGCCGTTCTGACGTCCTACACGGGCAAGACCGACAAGATCGTGCACTACGTCTCGGCATGCCGTCACGACGGCATTCCCGTGCTGTCGCCAGATGTCAACGAGTCCGGTACCGAGTTCACGGCTACCAAGGAGGGCGTACGCTTTGGTCTGGCCGGCATCCGCGGCGTGGGCACCGGCGTGGCGCAGGCGATTATCGCCGAGCGCGAGGCGGGCGGCCCGTTTAAGACGCTGCACGACTTTGTCGAGCGCGTGGACTCGAGCCAGGCAAACCGCCGTGTGATCGAATCGCTGATCAAGGCGGGCGCCTTCGACTCCACGGGGTATCCGCGTCGCCAGATGATGCACTTTGTGGATAAGAACAACCCCGAGAACATCATCGATGCCGCGGTAAAGCGCCAGAAGGATCGTGCGAGCGGCCAGACGTCGTTCTTCGACATGTTTGGCGACGTTGAGGGCTCGGGCTTTGAGGTCAGCGTGCCCGATCCGGACGGCCAGGAGTGGGACCGCCACCTTAAGCTGAGCCAGGAGAAGGAGGTTCTGGGCATCTATGTCTCGGACCACCCGCTGCGCCCGTTTGAGTATGCGCTCGCCAAGGCACGCGACTTCTCGTTCTCGCAGATCGACACCGGCTATGAGGTGCAAAACCCCACGGGCGGCACTATCAACCAGGAGATTCCCGAGGGCAAGGCGCTGTGGTGGGCCGGTATGGTCTCGAGCGTGTCCAAGCGCGTGACCAAAAACGGCGACCCCATGGGCATCGTGCAGCTCGAGGACATGGAAGGCGAGGCCACGGTCGTGGTGTTCCCCAAGACCTACAAGGAGGCCGAGGGGTACCTGTACGGCGAGGTCGATCCCGAGACCGGTGCACAGCTGTCCGACGCGTTTGTGCGCATTAAGGGCAAGCTCGAGCGCTCGGACCGCGGCGATCAGATCATCGCGCAGGAGATTGTGCCGCTGGAGCTTAACGAGGAGAACAACAAGCCCAAGGTGTTTGAGGTCATGGTGCCCAACAGCCGCTTTAGCCAGGGCAATATGGCGCGTCTTGCCACGGTGCTTACTGCCAACCCGGGCGGCGACCGCGTAGAGATCTTTATCGAGCAGGTGGACGGGCGCGTACTGCGTGCTGAGGTGCCGGCCAAGGTCAACGCGCGCTCGATTCCGCTGTTGGCAGAGGCCAAGGCCATCGTGGGTACCCAAGGCCGCGTGACGGTGATCTAAAATGATTTTTCTGGGACGGGGATTAAAAAATCATTTTGGGTGACGTGTGGCGGAAGACCAGTCTTTTTGGGACGGGAACGATTTTTCATCCCCGTCCCAGAAAAATCATTTGGCATGCGAGATTGGAGGAAGTGATGGCACAGGGGACGTTTGTGCAGGCGCTCCGGAAAGAGGCGGCGCTGAGCGGTACCTTTATGAAGGCCCGCTCGCTCATGCTTAACGGCGCCGTGCTGTCGATTGAGGACAGCGGCTCGCGCTTCTCCAAAAACGTGACGGTTGAGGGCTCGGTACGTGGCTCGCGCGGCGATCTGTACAAGACGCACGTGGCGCTCGATATGGACGAGCACGAGGTGATCGACTACGACTGCGATTGCCCCGCTGCCTATCGCTACCCCGGCATGTGCAAGCACGCCATCGCCACGGCGCTGGCGTACCTGGACGCCAGCGGCATTGAGTCTGTTGAGGGGCTACGCACACCGGTTCGCACGTTTACGGCGCAGCCGAAACAGCCCGCGCGCACCGTGCCCAAAGCGCCGGCCGTCAATCCCAACTTTCCCTTTCCGGCACCCGTCCCCACGAGTCCCAGCCTCATGGCGGCGCTCTCCGATCTTTCGGACGCGCGCATGGATGAGCTGGCGAGCATGCGCCGCAAGCTTTCCGGTGCCGTTGATCCCGACGCTCCCAAAGCGGCGTTGGAGCCCTCGTTGGTGCCGTACTACAATCCGCTGTTCGCCGACCGCTTTAGCTGGGCGCTCGAGTTCCGCATTCGCTGCGGTTCGGTGTCCTACGTGGTCAAGGATATCGACGGCATGGCCGACGCCTATGTCCGAGGCGGCACCTTTTCGTATGGCAAGAAGCTCACGTTTGTCCATACGCCCGAAGCCTTCGAAGACGTGTCGACAAAGCTGCTCAACCTTGTTGTAACGACAGTCGCCTATCTCGATGACATCACAAGCTCGCGTTCGGCGTCGTACGACTTTGCCCGCAGCGGTTTTGTCGCCGAGCGTCAGTTGCCGCTGTCCGTGCATAGCATCGTATATGTGCTGGACCTACTGCGCGGCCAGACCATCTCCTTTGAGCCCGCCTGGTCGCGGGGGACGACGACGCATCGCACCTATGACGTGGCGGTTGAGATGCCTCCGGAAGGGGAGGACGAGGCACTGTCCAAGCGCCCACCGCTCCTTGCCGCCAAAATCGCGCCGGCGGCTGGTGGCAGCTACGATCTGCGCCTGCCGGCCGATGCATACTGCTTTGCTTCGGGCGATGTTGCCTATCTGGTCGACACCCGCCGTGCGCGCCGCACCGATGTAGCGTTTGCCCAGCATGCGGCGCCGTTCCTATCGCGCTTGCTGCCCTGTCGCACGCCGGTCCATATCGCCGCCGACCAGGTGGGGGAGTTCTGTCGTATGGCGCTGCCCATTTTGCGCGACTACACCGACCTTACCGCGCCCGCCGCGCTCGATACCGTGGCGCCCGAGCCGGGCTTTGCCATGGCGATCGGCGTCGACGATGGGCTCGTGACCTGCAAAATTACGGTTACCTACGGCGACTGGTCGGCAGATCTCTTTAGCTTGGGCGCCCCGGGCAGCCCCTTCGAAGAGCGGCGCCCGGGCGTGCCGCCGCGCGACGAGGTGGCAGAGTTTCGCGTTATGGACACGGCGGCCCTGTATTTCGACTTTTACGAGGGCGGCCTGGCGTTTGAGGAACGCGATGACGCCCACCTGTTCCACTTGCTGACCGAGGGCCTGTCTGCCTTGTCCGAGCTGGGCGAGGTCATGCTCAGCGACCGCTTGCGCCAGGTCTCGGTCCGCCCTGCGCCCAAGCTTTCGGTGCGAGCGACTGTCAAGAGTAACCTGCTCGACGTCGAACTGGGCGCGAGCGGCCTTTCGGCGGCAGACCTTGCTATCTATCTCGATTCGTATAAGCGCCACCAGACGTTCGCTCGCCTTACGTCTGGCGACATCGTTCGCCTGGACGAGGGCGCGCGCGCCGCGTTTGGCCTTGCCGAGGATCTGGGTGTCGATGCCGTCGACCTGCTCGACGGCGTGTCACTTCCCGCGTCGAGTACCCTGTTCGTCGACAGCATGCTTGCGCGCACGCCTACGCTCGAAGCCGATCGCGACGCTGCATTCCGTCGTACCGTCGAGCGCCTGGATACGCTCGGCAAGATGGACTTTACGGTGCCGGTCTCGCTCAAGGCCACACTGCGTGGCTATCAGGTCGACGGCTACCAGTGGCTCGGCTCGCTCGAGCACCTGGGCCTCGGCGGCATCTTGGCCGACGATATGGGCCTGGGCAAAACGCTGCAGATGATCGCACATATCCTGGCGCGCGTGGAAGCGGGGGATACTAAGCCCACGCTTGTGGTGTGTCCTGCGTCGCTTGTGTACAACTGGATCGCCGAGCTGGAGCGCTTTGCCCCGTCGCTCGACGTGTGCGCCATTGTGGGCGCCAAGGCTCAACGCCGCGTGCAGATCGCCGGCGTGGCCGAGCACAACGTGGTCGTGACGTCGTATGACCTTATGCGGCGCGATATCGACGAGTACGTCGAGCAGGACTTTGCCCGTGTGGTGCTCGATGAGGCCCAGTACATTAAAAACCCGCTCACGCAGGTGGCGCGCGCCGCAAAGCGCCTGCCTGCCGGCGTGCGCTTTGCCCTGACGGGCACGCCCATCGAAAACCGCCTGTCCGAGCTCTGGAGCATCTTCGACTTTTTGATGCCGGGCCTGCTTGGCACGCGCGAGTCGTTTGCCAAACGCTTCGAAAGCCCGGTCGAGCACGCCGAGGGTGACAGCGCCGCTCGCCTGCGGGCGCTCGTGTCGCCGTTTGTGCTGCGCCGTGTCAAGGAAGACGTGGTGGCCGACCTGCCCGAAAAGATCGAGGACACTGTCGTGGCTCAGCTCACCGGCGAGCAGCGCAAGCTGTACCTGGCAAACCAGGACCGCATCGCCCAGCAGGTGCAGCACCGCGAGGCATCCGAGTTTAAGAAAGACAAGCTCAAGGTGCTCGCCGAGCTCACCAAGCTGCGCCAGATCTGCTGCGACCCGCGTCTACACTACGAGGATTACAAGGCGGGGAGCGCCAAGCTCGATACGTGCATGGAACTCGTGCACGGCGCACTCGACGGCGGGCATCGCATCCTGTTGTTCAGCCAGTTTACGGGCATGCTCGATATCATCGGCAAACGCCTGTCCAAGGAGGACATTGCTTTCCTTAAGCTCACGGGTGCTTCGTCCAAGGAGAGCCGCGCCAAGATGGTCGCGCAGTTCCAAGCGGGCGAGGTTCCGGTCTTTTTGATTTCGCTCAAGGCGGGCGGCGTTGGCCTTAACCTGACGGCGGCCGACGTGGTCATTCACTACGACCCGTGGTGGAACGTGGCCGCGCAGGACCAGGCGACTGACCGCGCCCACCGCATTGGCCAGCAACATACCGTGACCGTGTATAAGCTCATCGCCAAGGACACGATCGAGGAACGCATTATGCAGATGCAGGAGTCCAAGCGCGACCTGGTCAACAGCGTGCTCGGCGGCGACGGCATCTCGTCGGCGCTGTTTACCCGCGAAGATGTTTTGGCGCTGCTGGGCGGCGACGGGCGCTAACCCGCTCGGGTGGGGCCGCTAGGGCGGATAGCACGCGCTGTCCCATCGTCCCCGCCCGTTATGTGTTCATTTGCCATGCCGTGGATGGTTCGCCTGCCTTTGGGCATAAGAACCATCGAGAACATTGGCACATCAGCAAAGGAGAACATCATGGCGAAATTCTTTAAGGACCCCGATGGCAAGCTTATCGCCGCCCTTGGCGACGACGTTGCGACCCCTGCCGGCTGCACGGAGCTGACCGCGAACACCGAGGACGCGGCGCTCGAAAAGCACGTGCCGGTCGTTGAGAGCGAGCGCGACGGTCACGTGATCCGCGCACGCGTGGGCTCGGTTGAGCATCCCAGCCTGCCCGAGCACTATATTGAGTGGATTGCCCTTGAGGCCGAGGGCCGTCTGGAGGTCCATTACCTCCAGCCCGGCATGAAGCCCGCGACGTTTTTTGCCGGCGGCTCCAAGACCGGTACCGTCTATGCCTATTGCAACCTGCATGGGCTGTGGTCCGCGACGTTCTAGGAGCGCGCCCCCGCTCGGGGTATCATAGCTAGCATATGCACATGCAAGCGCCGACTGCATCTTGCGGCCGGCGCTTTTACTACGAAAACGATGGTTTACGACGGAAAGGGCTGAGCCATGAAGCTCGCACTTGCACAGATCGATATGCGCCTGGGTGATATTGAGGGTATCTGCGGTCGCATCGAGGACCAGGCGCGCCTGGCCCACGAGCGCGGTGCGCGCGTGCTGTGCGTGCCGGCTCCGCTCTTTATGGGAGCCCTGCCCGGCGGCCTGGTGGGCGCTGCCGACTTTGAGCACGACATGCTGACGGGCCTGACCGGCGTCGCCGAGCGCATCCAAGAGCTCGATACGATCTGCATCGTGCCCGCGGCGGTTTCGTTTGAGGGCCAGCCCCTGCTCGACTACATGATGCTCAAGGACGGCCATGTGGTGCCGGCCCGTTCGAGCATTGCCTTGCAGCGCGGTGGGAACGGCGATGCCCGTTGGGCGCCGCCGGTCTTCGACGTGGACGGCGTGCGAATCGCCGTGATCTTCGACTTGGACCGTGAGCTCGAGATGCTGCCGACCGGCGTCGACCTCATCGCCTATTTTCAGTTCAACGCGTTTGATATGACCGACCGCGAGACGGCCGCCATTGCCGCCGTTCGCAGCGGTGCCTACCGCAAGATCGCGTCCAAGCGCAGCGTATGGTTTGCCTGCATGGCGCCGGTCGGTGCCTATGACGAGTCGGTGTATACCGGCGGGTCGTTTGTGCTCGACGACTGCGGGCGCGTGGTGGCTCAAGCGCCGTGTTTTGAGGAGAGCCTGCTGGTTCAGGAGATTCAGCGCGGCGTAATGCTCGATGCTTTGGAGGACCACGAGCTGCCCGAGTTTCGTTCCGAGGAGTGGTTGTGGCAGGCGCTGGTGCTCGCTGTGCGCGATAACGCCCGTGCCCATGGTACGTCGCGCGTCGTGGTGGCGCTCGAGGGCGATCTGCCGTCGTCTTTGCTTGCAGCGCTGGCTGTCGATGCATTGGGCTCGCGCAACGTGATCGGTCTGGTGTTGGACCGCAACCGCATCTTTACGCCGGCGCAGGAGGAGGCCGAGGCCGCCCGTTGTTCTGCTGTGCGCTCAATCGCCGAGCGCCTGCACATCCGCACCGTCGAGCGCGATGCACCGGATGCAGCGCGCGTGCTCGACCGCGATGTGTCGGCGGGCGATGCCGAGCGCCTGCGCTCTCGCACGCTGGGCCTCATGCTGGAGGACACGGCGCTCGAGCTGGGTGCGATGGCGCTGAGCCCGCTGTCCAAAACCGAGTACGCGCTGGCGGCGCCGGCGCTTTGCGGTGGCTACCAGGGCGATTATGCGCCCTTTGGCGACGTATACCTGTCGACGCTCGAGTTTGTGGCGCGCGTACGCAACCGTACGTCTGCCGCGGTGCCGCAGGAGCTCGTGACGCTCAACGCGGTGGAGGATTGCATGGAGCGCGTGCTGGCGCAAGCGCTCTCGACGCTTAACGGTCCGGTCGACATGCTCGACCGCGCGGCGCAGCTGCTCGGCGGGCTTGAGCCGGGCGAGGTTGATGGCGCGCTCGAGTCACACGTCGACCGCAATCGTCCCTTCGACGACATTCCGATGGCCACCGGTAAGCCCGAGGCTTGCTCGCTGCTGCTGATGCTCGTGCGCCAGGGAGAGGCGGCTCGCCGCCAGCTGCCGACGGCGCCGATCGTCTCGGCCCGTTCGTTTGCCGAGCGCGCCTGGCCGTATATGCTCGCGTGGTCCGACCTGGGTCTGAGCGGCAAGGAACGCATGACGGTCGATTCGCTGGCGCGCGCCGAGGTGAACCGCTTTGCCGACGAGGATACAAGCGAGCGCATGCGTGGCGAGATGATGGGCATACTGGGCGAGCTACTGGGTATTTCGCCCGAGCAGATGGAGGAGCTGCGCTCCGAGGACGGCCAGCGCCGCTTGCACGAGGGCATGAAGAAGTTTGAGGGCGAGGTCCAGGACGCCATCGATAAGATGATGGGCGGCCAGGGCGGACCGCAAGGTGGTCCTCAGGGTGGCCCGATGCCGCATCCGCCGGTTAATCCCCGACAGTTCCCATTCTTCTCGCAGAACTAAACTGGGGATGGGATTCGCTCTCAACCCCGATACTTCAACTAAGCATCTTGACCCCGTTGTGTTATTCTAGAACAGACGTTCGTGAGTAGTGCGCGGGGCCTTGCCTTGCGCTTGGTAAAAGACGAGGGGAGGTTGGCTTGGTTATTTTGGGCATCGACCCCGGTTTGGCTCATACGGGTTGGGGGATTATCGAGGAGCGGCGTGGCGAGGTTCGCTGCCGTGCCTATGGCTGCATCGAGACCAGCGCAGGCAGTCCGCTCGCGGTGCGCCTGTCGCATATCGCCCGCGACCTCAAGGGTGTCGTGGAGCGTTATCGACCCGATACCGCTGCCATCGAGAGCATCTACTTTGGCGCTAATGTCCGCTCGGCAATCCCCACGGCACATGCCCGCGGTGCCGCGCTCGTGGCGCTTTCGGAGTGCGCGCTCGAGATCGGCGAGTACACGCCTATGCAGATCAAGCAGGCTGTGGTGGGTACCGGTGCCGCAGATAAGCGGCAGGTCGCCTACATGGTGCGCACGCTCACTCAGCTCGATCACGACCCTCACCCAGACCATGCCGCCGATGCCCTGGCCTGCGCCATCTGCCACGTTAACTTAAGCCGCACCCGGGCGCTTACCGGCGGCGAGTTCTATCAACAGAGAGGAACCGGATACTGATGATTTCCCAGCTCCATGGAACGCTTGTCGAGGCCACGATGAGCTCGGCCGTCGTTGACGTATCGGGCGTGGGCTTTGAGCTCGGTATTTCGGGCAGCACTGCCGCCACGCTGCCTACGCCCGGCGGCGAGGTTCGCCTTTATACCCGTATGCAGGTGCGCGAGGACGCCATGACGCTCTTTGGCTTTGCTTCCAAGGACGAGCGCACGATGTTCGATCGGCTCGTTTCTGTCTCGGGCGTCGGTCCACGCCTGGCGCTTGCCGTGCTTTCCACCTATACCGTGGGGCAGCTGTATTCCCTGGTGATGGCCGAGGACGACAAGGGTATGGCCAAGGTGCCCGGTGTGGGCAAAAAGACCGCCCAGCGCCTTATCTTGGAGCTCAAGAGTACCTTTGCCAAGGACAAGGGCTTTGTTCCGGTCGACGTAATTCCCGGTCAGGTTGCGATGCCGGTTCCCGCCGCCGCTCCCTCGGCAATCGATGACGCCCGTGCGGCGCTCCTCTCCATGGGCTTTAGCCCGCAGGAGACCGAGGTTGCCCTGAGCGGGTATGATGGGCAGGATATGCGTGTCGAGGATTTGCTCGGCGCGGCGCTTAAGCGACTCGGAATGGATGCGTGATGTGGGAAGCCGATGACTCTCAGGACCTGTGGGCGACGCCCGGCAACTCGCCGGCGGCATCCATGGCGCACGGTGAGCGCATGGTGGGCTCGGAGCTGACGCCCGAAGACCTCGATGTCGACCGTACCCTGCGTCCCCAGCGCCTGGACGACTACTGCGGTCAGGAGCATATCAAGCAGAGCCTTCGCGTGCTGATCGAGGCGGCGCAGAGCCGTGGCGAGACGCTCGATCACGTGATCTTCTCGGGCCCTCCGGGTCTGGGCAAGACCACGCTGGCTACCGTTATCGCCAACGAGCTGGGCGCTCAGATCAAGACGACGAGCGGCCCGGCCATCGCGCGCACCGGCGACCTGGCGGCTATCCTTACCAACTTGCAGCCGGGTGATGTGCTGTTTATCGACGAGATTCACCGCCTTAATCGCTCGGTCGAGGAGGTCCTGTACCCCGCGATGGAGGACTTTGCCCTCGATATCGTGATCGGTAAAGGCCCGGCCGCACGATCGATTCGCCTGGATATCCCCAAGTTTACGCTGGTGGCGGCAACGACCCGCTCGGGTATGTTGACTGGCCCGCTGCGCGACCGCTTTGGCATTTCATATCGCCTGGATTACTACACGGTCGAAGAACTCGCGCAGATTGTGACGCGCTCGGCGTCCATCCTGGGCGTGACGATCGACCACCCCAGTGCGCTCGAGATCGGCTCGCGTTCGCGCGGCACGCCACGTCTTGCCAACCGCCTGCTCAAGCGCGTGCGCGATTATGCACAGGTGCGCGGCAACGGCCCTATCGAGCTCGATATCTGCCGCCAGGCGCTCGAGTTCTTCGAGATCGATGAGCTTGGTCTGGACTGGATGGATATTCGCATTTTGGAGACACTCGCTAAGACGTTCTCCGGACGTGCCGTGGGCCTGACAACGCTTGCCAGCGCGGTGGGCGAGGACCCGGGAACGCTCGAGGATGTCTATGAGCCCTATCTGCTGCAGTGCGGCTTGATGATTCGCACGCCCCAGGGCCGCCAGGCAACGCTTCGCACCTTTGAGCACTTGGGGATTGAACCTACCATTTAGGGCGCTTTGTTTTGGCGGGCTGTTAAGCTATCGCTGAGCATTGGATAAACATATCGCCATTCATCGGTTACGGGTGTTTTACTATTGCGCGCCCGTGCTATGCTGAATTGGTCTTTTTCTCATTCGGTAACGAAAGGACCGCCTATGCCTACTGACATCGAAATCGCACGTTCTGTCACGCCGCTGCCTATTACCGAGGTGGCCAAGAACGCCGGCGTCGACGTTAAGCACCTTATTCCGTACGGCTTCGACAAGGCTAAGGTCGACTATTCGCTGCTCAACGAGCCGACCGATCACCAGGCCAAGCTCGTCCTCGTGACCGCTATCAACCCAACGCCTGCGGGCGAGGGCAAGACCACCACGACCATCGGTCTGGCCGATGGCCTGCGTCGTCGCGGCGTCAAGAGTGCCGTGGCCCTGCGCGAGCCTTCGCTCGGCCCCGTCTTTGGTGTTAAGGGCGGTGCTGCCGGTGGCGGCTGGGCTCAGGTGATCCCCATGGAGGATATCAACCTGCACTTTACCGGCGACTTCCACGCTATCGGTGCTGCCAACAACCTGCTGGCCGCCATGCTTGATAACCACATCCAGCAGGGCAATCAGCTCGGTATTGACGTTAAGCGCATCACTTGGAAGCGCGTCGTCGATATGAACGACCGTCAGCTGCGCCACGTTATCGACGGCATTGGCGGTAAGGCCCAGGGCGTGCCGCGCGAGGACGGCTTCGATATCACCGTCGCCTCCGAGGTCATGGCAATCCTGTGCCTGTCTACGAGCATCAGCGACCTCAAGGAACGCTTGGGTGAGATCGTCGTCGGCTACAGCTTTGCCGGCGAGCCCGTCCGTGCCCGCGACCTTAAGGCCCAGGGTGCCATGGCCGCGTTGCTTAAGGACGCGCTCAAGCCCAACCTGGTGCAAACGCTCGAGGGCACGCCCGCGTTTGTCCACGGCGGTCCCTTCGCCAACATTGCCCACGGCTGCAACTCCATCATGGCTACGCGTATGGCGATGCGCTTTGGCGATGTCGCCATTACCGAGGCCGGCTTCGGTGCCGATCTGGGTGCCGAGAAGTTCCTCGACATTAAGTGCCGCATGACGGGCGTTCGCCCCAGCGCCGTCGTGATCGTCGCGACCGCTCGTGCGCTGAAGTACAACGGTGGCGTCGCCAAGGCCGACCTCAACGAGGAGAACCTCGAGGCACTCAAGGCTGGCATGCCCAACCTGCTGCGTCACGTCGACAACATCCAGAACGTCTATGGTCTGCCCTGCGTGGTCGCCATCAACCGTTTCCCGACGGACACCGAGGCCGAGCTTGCTCTCATCGAGTCCGAGTGCCAGAAGCTCGGCGTCAACGTTAAGCTTTCCGAGGTCTGGGCCAAGGGCGGCGAGGGCGCGCTCGAGCTTGCCGATGAGGTCATGCGTCTGATTGAGCAGCCGAGCGAGCTTAAGTTTGCCTATGAGGACGGCGCTGATGTCGCTGATGCCCTCGAGGCCGTTGCCACCAAGGTCTACCGCGCCGACGGCGTTGACTTTACGCCGGCCGCCAAGCGCCAGCTCGCCGAGCTGCGCGAGAACGGCTTTGGTAACCTGCCGGTGTGCGTCGCCAAGACGCAGTACAGCTTTAGCGACAACGCCAAGGTCCTGGGCGCTCCCGAGAGCTTCCGCATCACCGTGCGCGAGCTCAAGGTTTCCGCCGGCGCCCACTTTGTGGTCGCACTGACTGGCAGCGTTCTGACCATGCCGGGCCTGCCCAGGATCCCCGCGGCCGAAAACATCGACGTCGACAACGACGGCAACATCACCGGCCTGTTCTAAGCTCGCTGCTCATAGCCGCTTGCCCGCCCCGTCGCGCCTACCAAGGCCCGGCGGGGCTTTTTGATCCTTAGGCCCGCGCATGTCTTGTAGATACCGACGGGCTCTGCCCATCATAGGCTTTTGCGCGGGTAGAATGCATGGATAACTTGAGGCTCACGCGCGACGGAAAGGAATCGTTGCATGGATCAGGACAAGACAACCGTGATGGGCGGCTACGGTTCCGCGCAGGCTGGCGATAGCGCCGATGCGACCCGCGTTGTTCCCAACCCCGGTTATACCGACCCCGCCGCGACGCAGCCTTCTGCCGAGCCCACCCGGGTTATGGGCTATGGCGACACGGCGCAGGATTCTTACGCTGCATCTTCGCAAGGCCCCTATGGCAACGCAGCTCCGGATCCGTTTGATTACGCGCCGCAGGATTCTTATGCTGCCTCGACGCCGAATCCCTATGATGACCTGCCGCAGAATCCCATTCCGCAGCCTCAGCAGACGACGTATATGCCGCGCACGGTTCAGCCTCGTTACGAGTCGCGCGAGCCGTATCGCGAGTACCCCAAGTCGATTCCGCAATATGGCGAGGACGAGGAGAAGAAGCCGTCGCGTTCGTCGAGCGTGATCAAGAAGATCCTCATCGTGTTGGCGATCTTCTTTGCGCTGTCGGTTGTGTTTGCCATAGTGTCGGGCATGCTCAACAAGCGAGGGAGTTCAACGGCCGATACCGCTGCCGAACAAACCGAGTCCGCCTCGTCTAGCACCGTCGATCTGAGCGATATTCCGGGGCAGTACTGGTCCAACGCCAAGAAGCTCCTCAAGTCGCGCGGCGCCGATCTTTCGAATGCCGTGGTCCTGACTGATGATGGCTCAACGCCCGTCGTCGATGCCAACTGGGTCGTTACTTCTGCCTACTATAACGACAGCGGCAACCTCGAAATTCAGCTCACGCACAAGAACAGCTCAGGCAGCTCGTCCGACGGCCAAAGCGGTACCGACAGCTCGAGCTCCAACACGCTGGAGGACTTGAGCAACAAGGCACAGGAGTTGGGAGACAAGGCGCAAGAGCTGGGCGACACGGCTCAGAATCTCGGCGATACCGCACAGAACCTGGGCGATATGGCAACGAACGCTTGGAACGCCCTGCAAAACGGCATCTCGGGCGCGCAGGGAAACTAGCTGTTAAACAGGCTACAGCTGCTCTGCTGGACGGTCGGGCGAGCTAAAGCCCGAATCAAACGTGACGACGCATGAGACGTCGGGCCGGCGCTCGTGCACGATGCGCGTGACGAGCTCCAGCAGCTCCTCGTCGGATATGTCAAAGCCGTCGGGACGCACAAGGTCAAACGAAACGAACCCGTCGTGCTCGTGCAGGTCGTGGATGGAGAGCGCGGGATCGATCTGCATGACGCCGCGCTTGACCCAGCCGCGCAAGTCATCGCCGGTTGTCGCGATGGGGTCGCAGTGCAGCGTGATACCAATGCCCATCTGGCGCTTGATGTCGTGCTCGATGGTGTCCAGAATCTCGTGGTGCTCAAACGCGTCGCCCTCGCCGGGCATCTCCACGTGGGCGCTGGCAAACTGACGACCGGGGCCGTAGTCGTGCACCATGAGGTCGTGTGTGCCCAAGACCTGCGGATAGGACATGATCTTGTCGCGGATTGCCTGGACGAGCTTGGGGTCGGGCGCTTGCCCCAGCAACGGGCTGATGGCGTCGCGCACTAGGCCCATGCCACTGATGCAGATAAAGATGCCCACACCCAGGCCTGCCCAGCCATCGAGGTCAAAGCCGGTCGTCTGCGAAATAAGCGCCGCCACCAAGACCGAGCCCGAGGTAATGACGTCGTTTTTGGAGTCCTGCGCTGTGGCGATGAGCATCTCGGAATCGATGCGGTTACCCAGTGCGCGGTTGAACGCGGCCATCCAGAATTTGACGAGCATGGACAGAATAAGGGCGGCCATGGAGAGCGCCGAATACACGGTGGGCGAGGGCTTGATGATCTTGGTTATCGACTCGAGGATTAGGTTGATGCCGACGGCGCAAACCAGGACGGCGACAAACAGACCGGCCAGGTACTCGTAGCGGCCGTGGCCGTAAGGGTGGCCCTCGTCTGCCGGGCGGCTGGCAAGGCGGAACCCGAGCAGACTCACGATGTTGCTCGAGGCATCGGAGAGGTTGTTGAAAGCGTCGGCGATGAGCGAGACAGAGCCGGCGAGCAGGCCCGCGATGCCCTTGGCCAGGCACAGGGTGATGTTGAGGCCAATGCAGATGAGGCTTGCGGCAAAGCCCGCGTTGGTGCGGCAAGATGCATCGACCGGCTCGCCCTCGCTGCCGTGAACAAGCGTATGTACCAGCCGATTTACAAATAGCATAGCGGTCGTCCTCACAATCATGTTTAAGGGGATAGTGTAGCTCGCGCGGGGGCGCCGTGCACCGATGCTCAGAAAATGCAGCAATAGTCTGCCGGTGCTAACGAGCGAGCCTTCTCGTCTGCCTGGGTGGTCCATTTTGGGCCACATGGGTATGGGCATGTGCCTGTTTGCTCGACATACTTAATGTCGACAGCCCCTGCGCAAAGGAGGACGTTTCCATGGACGAGATGTTTGCCATTAAATGTCAAAACTGCGGCGGCCCTATGTACTCGCACCAAGCTAAGCGCAGCTTTGAGTGCGCTTATTGCGGTGCGGTCATTCCGTGGCAGGCGGACGCCGGAGAGCCCAAGAGCGCCCTGGGCATTCGCCATACGCCGTTGACGGTAGTGGATGGACTGCTCAAGCTCACGCATGTGTCGCAACTCGAGCGCCCGGAGGACCCGGACTGGTATTTCTTCAATTCGCACTGGCGCAATCAGTCGGTCCTGGAACATCTGCTGTGGGAGGACCGCGGCACGGCGCAGGAGTTCCAAGAAGCGACGCACGTGAGCATTCCTTGTCCCTTCTGCGGAGCGTCCTTTGAGGGCAAGTCAACGCAGCGTGTGTTTGAGTGCCCGTCCTGCGGCAACAAGATCGGCATTGCCGACCTGCTCAAGCCGGGGACGTTTAGCAAGCGCCTGACCTTGGGCGTTGGTGCGGAGTATGTACCTGGGCAGGGTATTCCCTGCGAAATCTCGCCGCAGCAGGCACGTGCCAACGCACTGCAGCTGGTGCACCAGTATGCGGAAGCCTTTGCCGGGCACGACGTGGAAGATGCGATCCAAAACGACATGATGCTCTTCTATTTCCCCATGGCGCTGGCGGACCTGCGCATGATGGTGAGCTTCCCGGGCAAGGGCCTGAGCAAGGAAACCCTGGTGTACTACGAGGTGCTCGACTGGGCATACCCCAGGGCAAACTACCTGGACGTTCGTCTCATGGGCATTTTGGAGCCGTGGGACTATGCCAAGGTTGGGCCGTTTGACCCTGCCATGCAGGAAGGTGACTTTCGTGTCGTCTCCGTCGATGCGTCTACCAAGGACCAGGTGGTCATTGATAAGTTGGCGCTCGACGTTGCGGGCAACGACGCCGAGGCTGTACTGGGGCTCAATAAAAAGAGCATCCGCACCTGGGCGCGCAAGGCCTGCAAGCATAAGGACGGCCTGGTGATGGTGCCGGTCTACTTTGTCGATCGTCCGGCGACAGACGGCCGCGATGGCGAGCAGGTGCGCATTGCCGTAAACGGTCAGACGGGCCGCGCGGCCGCGGTGGTGTTTAGCGACAAGCGCGAGACGCATATCGTGGCGCCGCTCAACCCGAGCCTGCATCTGTCCGGCGAGAGTACCGTGCATGCCACGCCCATCGAGGTCAAATACGTTAAGTCGCCGTTTCTGTACCAGATCGTACGCCGTGGAGGCGGCGAGCAGCAGCATCAGGTTGCAGCGGTCGCCGAGGGTTCTTACCGAGAGGAGAAGCCCAAACGCAAGGGCTTGCTCGCTGCGATCTTTGGGAAGTAGGGAAGCGCAGCGCGGGACGGCTCACAGGCGTGCGGGCGTTTCGGTCGCAACGTGCTGCTACCCTTGCGTTTCGCCATTGGTCGCTTCGTTGATGGCGCGGTACTCGGCACTCAGCTCGCGCGCCAGCTCTTCCTTGCTTGGAAGATACGGCAGGTATTTGGCGGCAAACACTTGGTCGTTGTCTTCGGGCAGCGTGTACTCGACGATCGAATCGCTTTTGTCCGCGCAGAGCACGATGCCTATGGGCGGATTGTCGCCTTCGTTCATGAGCTCGCGCGTGTAGTAGTTCACATACATTTGCATCTGGCCCAGGTCCTGATGCGTAAGATCGTCCGTCTTAAGGTCGATGAGCACGAAGCAGCGCATCAGATAGTTGTAAAAAACAAGGTCAATATAGAAATGGCGTCCATCAAAGGTGATGCGCTTTTGGCGCGCCTCGAAAGCGAAGCCACGGCCAAGCTCCAGCAGGAACTTCTGAAGATGCGTGATGAGCGCCTGCTCTAGATCGCTCTCGCGAAACGCAGTATCGTCCGAGAAACCTAAAAACTCCAGCACATATGGGTCGCGGATGATATCCTCGGGGCGATGAGCCGGGGTGCTCTTTTGGATTTCCTGGGTGACGACCTCCTTGTCCTTGCTGGCAAGTAGGCGCTCTCGGAACATGGTGTTGATCTGGCGTTCGAGCTGACGCGTGCTCCAGCGAGAATCGGCGCATTCGTTCATGTACCATGTTCGAGTTTCGGGGTCAGGAATGCGTATTAACCTGCGGTAATGTGTCCAGCTCAATTCGGGACGCAGTGAGTCCCGAATTGGAAATGCAAGATGGAACTGACGCATTTTACGCAGCTCTCTTGCTTCAAAACCTTTACCAAAATCTTTGGTAAGTTTGATTGCGAGGGCCTTGAGCAGTGCCTCTCCATACTTGGCGCGCTCCTCTCCGCCCTGCTCATCAACAATGCTCTTGCCGATCTCCCAATACGCCTCAACCATCGCAAAGTTAACGGCGGTATAAGCCTTGTCGCGAGCGGCGTTGAGAATCGAGGAAACCTGCTTGTAAAAACCTTCGGGCACGATTGCCGATTCTCCACGGTTTACCAGTTCGCCCATCACTGTCGCCCCACTTTCCTCTTGTGGAATGCATCTTTATCGCATCTAGTTTAAAGCCTCGCGCGGACACGAATTGCTGTGCTGTCTGGCACCTTCGCATGGGAGCCTTGCGGTGACTAAAATGTGGCCATAGAGGCAGTTTTAGCGAACCCCGCGGGAGTGACACGCATGGATAACAACACTTTGCTACTCCTTCATGACAAAAATAGGGGCGCAGAACGGTGTCCTGCGCCCCTCATTAAATCAATGTGTCCAAAAGGGCCGGCTGGCCTAATCGTCAACGTCTCCGTTGTCTTCGCGGTCATTTGCAAGCATTGCTGCGCCGGCGACCGTCGTCGCTACGGCGGCGGCAGCGAGCCCGGCGGCAACGCCAGAACCGTCGCCCGTGTTGGCGAGCTTTCCGCCCGAGCTCTTGCCCTGGTCTCTCTTGTTGCCCTTGCCGTTCTTGTCGGCGCTACCTGCGTTGGAGCCCGTGCCGCTGCCGTTGCCGCCCGCACTGCCCGAGGCCGCTACGGTAAAGCTTGCGGCTCCGTCGCTGGCGAGCGTGTAGTTCTGCGCCGCGTCGCCCAAGAGACCGTTCACGCGCACCCAGTACGTTCCTGCGGCAAATGTTTCGCCCTCGGCCATTGCCGTGCCCGGAGCGCCGTTCGCGTCGTGCACAAACTCGAGCTGGGCTGTGCAGGCATCGGTTTCGAGCTTGCCCTCGAGTGATGCCGCAATCTTGGCGCGCACGTCTTCGCCGGCCTTAAGGCCTTCGAGTCCCTCAAAATGGGGCGTCACCGCGCGTCGATCGATATCGATAGGCACAAAGCCCTGCAGTCCTGTAACGGTCTCGTTGCCCAGGGCATCGACATCCACGTATTCGATGGCAAAAGCGCTTCCCGAAGCCTCCACGTTGAGCGCGTTGCTGCTGTCGACAAGGCGGAAATGACCCTCGCCAACGGTCTTGCCGTCCTGGAGCGAGGCATCGCTCAGCGAGTCGCCGTATGTCATGCGCATGCGGGTCGGGAGGCAGCGCGAAGCCGACTGCGTGTGCTTCGTATCGTAATTGTAATTGCGCTGGTAGATGCTCCGGGCCAGCGCCGCATCAACAAAGTCGGATGCGATGATGCCAATGTGCTTGAGGTAATCTGACTTTGTATCCTCGGTGCCGCTGGGATTGATGTACGGGCTCTTGTACAGATGCTCGTTGACTACTCGTGCCGAGGTAAAAGGATTGCCTCCGTGCGACAAGCCCGTGCAGCTGGTGTAGTTGATAGACCAGCAACGCTCCTGGACTTGCACCTTGGCCCTGTCATCGTCCACGACGTCCACCTTGTTGCGCGTGCGCCCGGTCGTTTCCTTCAGCGCATTATCGACCCAGCTGAGCTTGTCGGTTCCCGTGAGTTTGTACTTGTCCTGGGCGTATACCTTGGTGCAATAGGGCTCTTTGTCGCCTGTTTCCCCCGCGGCTTCAAAGCCCCGCGCGTCTTGGACGAGACACATAGTGGTGCTGTCGGAGTGAGCCTTGATCTTGTCATCCCATTCGGTAAGGTCGAGGCCCCACGTATGGCCGCTTGCACTGTTGCCGGCGAGCCCAAATCGACGCAGCAGAACGATCTTTCCGCGAACCTCGCCCAGCGTGGGGACATGGCTCGACGTGTAGAACAGATCGGGATTATCGTCCATAACCTTGGCGAAAGCCGTCGTTATGCTTTCGTCGGTAGCCTCATCGTTGCCGCGCGATACGAGCATGATGAGCGCTTCTGACAGGTTTTCGTTCAAAAACGTTTTGAAGTACCCGATGACATCGGAGAGATGCAGATAGTTCCCGTCTTTTTTGAGTAGGTAGAAAATCCCGTGGTCGATACCGGGGTCGTCGCCCTTTCCGAGTCGGATATCAAAATAGCGGATTCCCTCGAGCAACTGCGTGGGAATGTAATCCTGCTGGCATTTTACTTGCGAGGATTGGGGCTCAGTGTCGTTGTCCACGCTGCAGGTGCCCGAATCGTGCGTACCCGGGATGCTCAGCTCGTCGAGGAACTTGTTGTCGTCGACGTATTTCATCCAACATGGCCCATCGACGTAGCTGCTGTACGTGATCCAGTCGAGGCTGCTAACCGTGGCATCGTTCTTTTTCATGTCGTAACCGATAAGTTCGAGCTCCCACGGAATGCTCTTACTCTTATGGCAGATCTTATTGTTGTCCTGGTCTTTGCCGTTCGATTCTATTGCCAAGTACTTAATGTCTTTTTTCTCGGTTTCTTTCTCGACCGTGCGGTCTCGGATGATATAGGTTCCGTTTGATTGGCGCTCGAACGCAAAAGCGCGGCTGGGCTTGTTGTCATACTCGCCGCCCCATACGTGGATGACCTTTCCATCTTTGTCCGAGTCGTCGTCGACCGACCAAATGCTGTAGCCCGTCTTTTTATGCTCTTCGAAATTGAGCAAGGTGCGGATAGCATACCAGTTTGTATCGTCATTCTTGGTCGTTACGTTCTCAAGGATGAGCTTGTTGGACGTACCGTCATTAAACAGGTGGCAGACGTTGCCGCGAACGTTGCCGTCTTGGTTGACGCTTGCAGTACGAAAATAGTCCGCGGGGCGAAGGCGAATGACGAAATTACCGAGGTGCTCCGCCGGTTTGGGCGTGTCGTCTGCAAATGCCGCTCGCAGGGGAATGCCCGGTGCCGCGGTTTCTGGCAGGCTTGCAAGTGGCGACAGCGCCGCAAGACCTAAGCCCAGCGTAAATGCTCGGCGGCTGATGGCATGGTGTTCGGTCATAACTCCTCCATTCGCAGCGTGCGGTTATGCGATAGTTTTGGTCACTATACTGCCCAGATGTTTAAAGATGCTGGTTTAATTGTCTGCGCGGCGCAATAAATCGGTGGGCGGACGTGTTGGGGTGTTTGTCGTTTTCGTACTGTTGCCACATTTGGGGCGGTTCCGGCGTCCGGCATCCTCGCGTTCGTCGGCTACAGGCATAAGAAAGGGAGGGTCGGTTTACCGGCCCTCCCTGGGTACGAAGCGCTGGGGTACCGTCGCTTGTTTGCACTGCGACCGTGTTTCCCGTTGCGCTCGCCAGTCGCTTAGCGCTTGATCTCGATATCGTCGAGCTTGACGTCCATGGCCTCGGTCTTGGCCTCGGCGATGTCGTCGGCAAATTCCAGAGACTTCATCATGGTCTTGACGGCGTCCTTGTGCTCCTCGACATTGTCGATGCTCACGTAGACGCTGCCGCCGCCTGCTTCGGTGAAGTACTCAGTCGTCACGCCGCCCGAGTGTGTATAGGAAGCGTTGCGCCAAGTCTTGCCGTTGTACTTGACGGGGTCATTCTCGGTCCACTCAAAGTTGGCCTTCCATTTGGCCTCGTAGTCGAACAGCTCGTCGGCGTTCTTGTCGGAGTCGAAGACAGGGATGAAGCGATCGCTGGCGTGCTCGCTCTCGGTGAACTTAAACTGGGCCCTATCGGCGGTGTCGTCTGCGACGTCCGTGATTTCGACGCCCTCGGGCACCTCGACCTTAAACCAAATGAAGTCGGTCCTCATATCCACGGCTGGCTTTTCTGCTCCGCCGCCACCGCCACTGCCGGCAGCGCCACCGCTTCCACCGCAACCCACCAGGGCAACTGCGGCAAAAAGACTCATGCAGAGGGTGAGAATCGCAAAGGCCTTCTTTTTCATGGTCGTGTCCTCCTCGATCTGTAACCGCCCATGGATTACCTGCCTTTACTGTACGCGTGGGCGGCTCGCTAGGGTGGGCCATGTGTCCCATTCTGAGGGCCGGATTTGCGCCGTTAAGTGGCAATATGCTCGGACGCAAAAGAGGGGAGGGCCGATGCTGTCGGCCCTCCCCGGGGTTGGGTGCCCGTTGTTTTAATGGGGCGCGTGTACGCGGGTGCGCATAGGCACGTGCGGGTGTCCCGTTACTTGATCTCGATGCTCGAAATCTCGACTTCGCGTGCCTCGTCAACTGCTTTCTTCATGTCGTCGGGGAACTCGATGGAGTTGAGGAGCGTCTCGGCTTCTTTCTTGTGCTGGTCGAAGTTCGAGATGAGGACGTAGACGCTTCCCGGCTCAACGTCGGTAAAAAGCATGGTTGAGATGCCGCTGTTGTCCTCGTACGTTCCGACGAGCCACGTCCTGCCGTTATACTCGACGGACCCGCCATCCTTCCACTGGAACGTATCACCTTTCTTTTCTGCCTGGTCGGTGTGGGATTCCTCTGCCGTCAGCGCTTTTTTCCAAACGGGGATAAAGCGATCGGCCGAACCGTTCTCGTCTTCGGGGAAGGTGAGCTGGACCCTGTCGGCGTTCTTGCCGGCGGAGTCGTTCACGCCAACACTCTCGGGCATCTCGACCTTAAACCAGATAAAGTCAGTCTTTTCGGCGACGGGGGCCTTTTCCTTGCCTTCGCTCTTTGAGGTGCTGCCGCCTCCGCCCGATGCGATCCCGCCGCAGCCGACAAGGGCAAACGCGGCAAAGAGGGCGATGCAAAGGGAAAGGATCGTTAGGGTCTTTTTCTTCATGGTGGCGTCCTCCTTGTCTGTCGGTGACATCACGGCGCCGCATGCTGTTGGGGTACTGATTGCGCTGGCGGCGGATGTCTCTGTGTACTGTGCGGCTTATGCCTCCGTTCATCGCTTGTGGCCGTTGCGCGGCCGTGCCCCAACGGGTTCCTTACTTATAGATATGCCCCAGCTTGTGCCGCCCGGGAGTCTCGAAAGGTGGGCCATATGTCCCATGTTTGCGTGTGCGGGCTTGCCGCAAGGTGGGCCTGGCGCTGGGCAAGCGTGCGGCTTGGTTAATCCTCCCAATGTTGCGCAACAGCGATGCCGGCTTAAGGTTTTAGACTTGGCTGTGACAAAAGCTAAACCACGAAAGGTCGAACGATGTTCTGTCAAAAATGCGGACAGCAAGTTCCCGATGGATCGACGTTTTGCACGCATTGCGGGGCCTCGCTGGCGGGTGGTTCCGTGCCGACGCCTACGGGCGCTGGCCCTTCCTCTGCCCCGGGCCTAACCCAGTCGATGCCGCCGGTCGCGCCTGTGCCTCAAAAGCCTAAGAGCAGGGCGCCGGTCATTATCGCTGTGGCATGTGCTGCTGTGGTCCTCATCGGTGGCGGCACGGTGTTTGCACTCACGATGCTTAATGGGTCCAAGAGCTCTGACACGCAAATCTCGGTGATCGATACCGGGTCTTCGGACGAGAAAGATTCTTCTGCCAAGAAGAAGAGCGACAAGTCCAAGGCCAAGGAATCCTCGTCGTCCGATGACGAGGCCGTTCCCGAGGACGAGTCGGCATACTACGGTTCGGGCGATTCGGACGATTACCTAACCGACGTGTATACGTACACGAACGACATGCATCCTTATAGCATGTCGATTCCCAATCGCTTTGAGATGGAAGATACTCCCAACGGCAGCGGCGCCAGGTATGAGGACCCGGAGACGGGCTTTGTAATCAACCTGTTTGGCTACGTCAACATTAACGACGAAACTGCACACGAGATGTTCGTCGATGAGGACACCTCGGGCAAGGCCGACCTCTATACCGCAGAGGGCGACAACTGGTACGTGGTCTCGTGGCGCGAGGGCGACACGATCATTTACGAAAAGACGATCGTCACGGATTCGACGATTGCCACGGCGCATTTGGAGTACTCGACTGCAAACCGCGACATGGGATCGAAGATTATCGACACACTGCTGCCGACGTTTCAGGTGGACTAGGCGCCCGTGCCTATAGCCGGCAATCGGAAACACCGATAGCCAGAGCTCCTGACAGTCTTTGTCTTATGGGCTAGACTGGCTTGGACAAGATCGATGAATGGGACAACCGCTTCCTGGCGTCGTTGTCCCATTTTTTTATTATGCGTGCGGCCCGTGGTGGCCGGCGCGGTGGGCAGAGGTGTTTCGATGAGCCAAGAGATGATGGACAAAACCTGTCGCGAGTTTGCCCAGGCGCTGGCCGCGCGCGAGCCGGTTCCCGGCGGCGGCAGCGCCAGCGCGTTTGTAGGAGCGCTGGGCGCCTCGCTTTGCGGGATGGTCGCTCGCTACGGGGCGACAAATCCCGCGCTTGCCGATCGCGCAGACGATCTGACGCGTGCATTTGCCCAGGCGGATGAGTTGGCGCAAGAGCTTGTCGACTTGGTTGCCGAGGACGTTCGTGCGTACGGCCAGGTGTCCGCTGCGTACGGTATTCCGCGCGAGAACCTGGCTCGACCGGCTGCGATTCAGGATGCGCTGCACGTGGCAGCCATGCCGCCGTATCGGATCATGGATGCGTGCGGTCGTGCGCTGGCACTGCTCGAGGACATGGCGGACAAGGGCTCCCGACAGCTGCTGTCCGATGTGGCGTGCGGCGCCGTATTCTGCCGCGCCGCCATGCAGGGCGCAAGCCTGACACTCTTCGCCAACACCACGTCTATGAAGGATCGTGCCCGCGCCGAGGAGCTCGAGGCGGCGTGCGATGAGCTGCTCGATACGTGGCTACCGCGCGCCGATGCACTGGCGCGCCGTGCTGCCGACGCTGCAAGGAAGAGGGGATAGCCATGGCCGAGCTGCTCAAGGGTGCTCCCGTTGCCCGTGCTTTGACCGAGGAGCTCGTCGCCCGCTGCGCCGCCCTGCGCGAGCGCGGCGTTGTGCCGACGCTGGCCATCGTTCGCGTGGGCGAGCGCGAGGACGACCTGTCCTACGAGCGTGGTGCACTCAAGCGCTGCGAAAAAGTGGGTATCGAAGCTCGTCGCGTGTTGCTGCCTGCCGATGTCTCGCAGGATGAGCTGCTGGCGGCTATCGAGGGCATCAATGCCGACCCCACTGTTCACGGTTGTCTGATGTTTCGCCCGCTGCCTGCCGGTCTTGACGAGGATGCAGTTGCCGCGGCGCTCGATCCCGCCAAGGATGTTGACTCCATGACGCCGGCCTCGCTGCTTACCACGCTTTCGGGGCGAGGCGAGGGCTTTACTCCTTGCACGGCCGAGGCCGTGTTGGCGTTGCTGGACCATTACGACGTTGAGCTGGATGGGGCAAAGGTCGCGGTCGTCGGTCGGTCGCTGGTGATTGGCCGTCCCGTTGCCGCCATGCTTACGGCTCGCAATGCCACAGTGACGACTTGCCATACGCATACGCGCGACTTGGCTGCCGAGTGCCGTGCGGCTGATATTGTGGTTGCGGCCGTTGGACGTGCGCACACGATTGGCGCGGATGCGGTTCGCGAGGGCCAGACGATCATCGATGTTGGCATTAATTGGGACGAAGCCGCCGGCAAGCTGGTCGGCGACGTCGATTTTGATGCTGCGGAACCGGTCGTTGGCGCCATCACACCCGTGCCGGGCGGCGTGGGGGCTGTAACGACGGCGATTCTCGCCAGGCACGTGATTGAGGCGGCGGAGCGTGCATCGAAATAGGCGTTTTGGGCTGTTTGAGGGGCTAGCCATATACCGCGTGGTCAAAAAATGCCAAATATGAGTACTGTTGCCAAGATAGTCACATATGCTTTATGACATTTGGGCTTCCTAACGAAATTTATTCTCGTTAGGAAGCCCATTTTATTGAACCTATGGGGAATAACGTTGTCTTGCTTTTGGACAAATGGGGACTTTCGGCACTCATTACAAGGAAATGTGCTGCTACTAAATTGGTGACAGTACTCATATTTGGCATTTTTTGACCACAGGGGTCCCGAAGGGTCTTGAGGCGTTGCGGTTTCGCCCTTTTTGCGCCGAAGCGATACACTGTTGCCGTTTGATTTCTTCGCTCAAGGAGGATGCGCATGCCGTGCACAACGATTTTGGTTGGTAAGAACGCGAGTTACGACGGGTCGACGCTAGTTGCCCGCAATGAGGACTCGTCCAACGGGGTGTTTGAGCCCAAGCGCATGCGCGTGGTGCATCCCGACGAGCAGCCGCGTGTCTACACGAGTGTTCTAAGCCACCTAACCATTGAGCTGCCCGACAACCCCATGCGCTACACGAGCGTCCCCGACGTCGTTCCCGGTCATGGCATTTGGGCCGAGGCTGGCTTCAACGAGCTCAATGTTGGCATGTCCGCAACCGAGACACTCACCACCAATGAGCGCGTCCGCGGCGCCGATCCGCTCGTGGACTATGTGCCCTCCAAGGGCAACGAGGGCGAGGACGGCTATGTTCCGGCACAGCCCGGCGGCTTGGGCGAGGAGGATATGGTGACCCTGGTGCTGCCGTACGCCACGTCTGCCCGCGACGGCGTGCGCATCCTGGGCGAGCTGCTCGAGCGCTACGGCACCTATGAGAACAATGGCATTGCCTTTAGTGACGTTGACGAGATCTGGTGGCTCGAGACTATCGGTGGCCACCACTGGATCGCCAAGCGCGTGCCCGATGACGCCTATGTGACCATGCCCAACCAGCTGGGTATCGACAGCTTTGACCTGGACGACGCCGAGGGCACCCAGGCCGACCACATGTGCTCTGCCGACCTGCGCGCCTGGATGGCCGAGTGGCATCTGGACCTGACGCTGGGCGTCGAGGGCGACGGTCCGGCGACGGTCTTTAACCCGCGCGAGGCCTTTGGTTCGCACAGCGACAGCGACCACGTCTACAACACGCCGCGCGCCTGGTACATGCAGCGCTGCCTCAACCCCAGCGATGTGTGGGACGGTCCCGACGCCGATTACACGCCCGAGAGCGACGACATCCCCTGGAGCCGCGTGCCTGAGCGCAAGGTGACCATCGAGGACATCAAGTACGTGCTCTCCAGCCACTACCAGGGCACGGAGTACGACTGCTACGGCAGCAAGGGTACGCCCGCCACGCGCGGCGCCTATCGTCCCATCGGCATCAACCGCAACAGCCAGCTCGCCGTGCTGCAGCTGCGCCCCTATGCGCAGCCTGCGTATCGCGCCGTGCAGTGGATGGCGTTTGGCTCCAACTCGTTTAACGCGCTCGTCCCGCTGTATGCCAACGTCGAGACCATGCCCGAGTACTACGCCGACACCCAGGCGCGTGTGACGTCCGAGAACTTCTACTGGGCCAACCGCCTGATCGGCGCGCTGGCCGACGTCCGCTTCCATGAGTGCGGTCGCGCGGTCGAGGATTATCAGGAGAAGGTCGGTGGCATGGGCCACAAGCAGATCCATGACGTCGATGCTGCCGTAGCCGCTCTGCCTGAGGCCGAGGTACCTGCCGAACTTGCACGCGCCAATGAGGCCTTTGCCGAGCGTGTTCGCGTAGAGACCGATGCTCTACTGGGTAAGGTGCTCTACACCACGAGCTGCGCCATGAAGAACTCTTTCGCGATGAACGACAACGTGAGGTAGGGATTTCCCGTCGATCGAATAGCGCTAAAACGCCTTGTCGCTTTCACTCAATCTTGGGTACAAGAACGCCAATGCAGTTGTTTGTGATTGGAGACAACCATGGTTATGAAACTCGATCAGCTTGTTAACGGTGCCATCAACGTGGGCTTCGGCGCCGCCGCCGTTGCCGTCGAGGGCAGCAAGAAAGTTCTCGACGACCTCAGTACCAAGGGCGAGCAGGTCCGCAAGGATGCCGGCACCCCCGATATCGCCCGCAGTGTGTCCGACATGTTCGAGCAGGCCGGTGGCACCATCTCCGACCTGACCGAGCGCCTGGGCATGCAGGGTGAGACTGCGGCACAGCGAGTGCTCGACGAGCTCATCCTGGCCCGCGTCCGCGTTATGACCGCCCCCGAGCGCACGGCCTTCCTGGCCCATGTGCGCGATATCGTCGATTCGGTCGAGGACAACGTGACCTCGGTGCCCGTCGAGTCTGTTGAGCCCGACGACGCAGGGGACGCCGAAGAGGCCGAGTAGTAGCGCAGATGGCAGATTCCACCACCGATTACAACAATCAAGATCCCTTGTGTGACGAGGCGGCGGTTGTCGACGAGGTCGATGCCGCCGTCTCGGGCGCTCGCAAGAAGCCGCGCGCTGTCGATATGGTCCCCGAGGAGCCCGACGCGATGGCGCCGGACGAGGAATACCAGCTCACGCCGGCGGGCCGCCGCGAACGCATCGGTCAGATCGTTCGCCTGATCAAAAAGTATCGCGTGTGGGATAACCTCACGCCGGTGCGCCTGCGTCGTCTGCTCGAAGAGCTCGGCCCCATGTTCGTCAAGATGGGGCAGATCCTGGCTAACCGCTCCGAGATTCTGCCGCAACGCTTTTGCGACGAGCTGCGTCGTCTGCGCTCCGATGTGGAGCCGGTGCCGTACGAGGTCGTACTCAGTTGTCTGGAAGAAGAATACGGCCTGCGCCTGGGGGAGATGTTCGATGCGATCGACCCCAATCCGCTTGGTAGCGCATCGCTCGCGCAGGTGCACCGCGCTCGTCTGGTGACGGGCGAGGACGTGGCCGTCAAGGTGCAGCGCCCCGGTGCGCAGCAGGTTATGGCACAGGACATCGATATCATCCGCTCGGTGGTGCGTATCGTTTCCAAGTTCGTCAACACCGATCAATTCGTTGACCTGCACGGCGTAGTCGAGGAGTTGTGGACCTCGTTTCGCGAGGAGACCAACTTTTTGGCCGAGGCCAAAAACCTCAACGACTTCTACGAGTTCCATAAGAGCGTTCATGGCGTGACGTGCCCTAAATCCTATCTGGACCTGTGCACCGAGCACGTGGTGGTTATGGACTACGTCGACGGCATTTCGATCGCCGATCCTGAACGCTTGGTGGCCGAGGGCTATGACTTGGAAAAGATCGGTGCCGCAATCGTCGAGGATTACTCGACGCAGGTGCTCGATGACGGCTTTTTCCATGCCGACCCGCATGCGGGAAACATTATTCTCAAGGACGGCATCGTTTACTTTATCGACTTGGGCATGGTCGGACGCATGTCGAGTCACGATCGCGGTATCGTCAAGGACATGATTTTCGCCGTGGCCGAGGGTGACGTGCCCAAGCTCAAGGATTCGCTCATGCGCTTCGCCGTGACGCGTGGCGACTCGGCTGAGCTCGATCATTCGGCCTTTTTGTCCGATTTGGACTTTATCGTGGCTGACTTTGCGGGCCTTGACCTGAAGGATCTGGATATCGGCGAGTTTTTGACCTCGCTGTTAAACCTGGCGCGCAAAAACGACGTTGAACTGCCGAGCGTGGTAACGATGTTCGCCCGCGGCATGGTGACGCTCGAGGGCCTGCTGACTGAGTATATGCCCAACGTCAATATGATCCAGATCATCCAGACGCACATCAAAAACGAAAAAAGCAACTTTGCGCGCGTGCGCGACATGGGACGCGATCTTGCCGCGAGCAGCTATCGCGCGGCAAAAGGCTCGCTCGAGGCGGCCGAGTATCTTGGCCTGGCTTCGCGCATGCTCACGCGCGGCCAGCTTAAGGTGAACACGCAGATCATGAGCAGCGATAAGGCGCTGCGACAGCTGGGCGGAATTATCGACCGTATGTCGATGGCAATTGTGATTGCTGGCCTGTTTATCGGTTCGTCGGTGGTGTACTACGCGCGCATCGAGCCGGTTGTGTTTGGTATCCCAGTCATTGGCTTTATGGGCTACGTGAGCGCGCTGGTGCTGGCGCTTATGCTGGGCCGCAATATCTGGCTCAACAGTCACGGCGGCAAGCACTAGAGGCCGCGACCGTCACCGCATTTTCCTATCGCAAACAATAGCTTTTACCTTGGGCTTCGCCTGCGTGCGAGGCTCTTTTGCGTGATACCATTTTTACGGTAATAATCGATGGCCTAGATGGTGGTGCGGAGACGCACGAATGCGCGGTTTTCCTGTGCGTTTGGGAGAATCGGGGTGCAAGTCCCCGGCTGTACCAGTAACCGTAATTCCTCTTGGCCCGGGATGGTCGCGCCGCAGATCGGACGGCGCGCCCGGGTCGGTAAGGTTAAGTCGGATCGCCTCCCATCTTGTACGCGGCCGCGGCGCAAGCCGCCGGTACGCGTTGGGCTCTGGAGGGAAGGGGGACCCCGATGGGGGTACTCGAGCGCAATGTGCGCGATGACGTGGGGCAGCCGCTGGGCAATGCTCCAAGTGCAGACAGTAGGAGACAAATGGATATGTTTGAGGACGAGTGCCAGCGCGCCTCGTGGCGTCCGTATGGAGCGATTGCCCGTGGCGTAGCCAAGCGCTGCCTGGTGGCATTTCTGGCCTTCGCGATGGCCTTTGGCACCACACCGGCTCAGCTGTGGGCCGAGGGCGCCGAGGGCATTGCCGGGGCTGTGGCTCAGGCTGCGACACCGAGTGAGGGCACGGGGGCCGCGGATGGTGCTGCCGACCAGGGTAAGGCCGAGGTTTCGGATTCCGAGGGCGCGCCTGCAGCTAGTGCCGCCACTACAGAGGCGGCAACTGGCGACGAAGGCTCGGCGACGGGGGAGAGCCCTGCCACGAGCGTGCAGTCTTCGACGGCATCCGCTGGCCAAGCAGGATCTGCCGCCGCGACTGCCGTCCAGACAGAGAACCCGACAGAAACCGGCGATGTCGCCAAGAAGCAAGTCGAGGTCTCGTTCTCGATTGTCGGCACCGATGCCGACGGCAAGGCTCAGACCTGGGTGGCGCCTACGCAGCTCAAGCTCGACGAGGGCGCGACGGCTGCGGATGCCTTCATTAAGCTGCAGGAGAAGACGGGCTTCAAGGCGAAGTACGAACCGAACACGGCATACGGTTTCTACCTCGAAAGCATCACGTCCCCGAGCGATGGTCGCACGCTTGCCTTCGATCCGGCGACTTATGCCTACTGGCAGCTGTTTGTCGACGGCGCGTCTTCCTCGGTTGGCGCGAGCGGCGTCAAGCTCACCCAGGGGCAGAAGATTGAGTTTGCCTATACGGCTGGTAGCTCGTCCCCTGTCGTTAAGGACCAGGTTGCCGCAAATGTGACCGTCATTGGTCGCGATGCCCAGGGCAAGACTCAGACTTGGGTCGATAACGCGCAGTATGTGGTGACGTCCGGCTCGAACGCACTTGACCTTACAAAGGTCGCGCTCGAGGCGAATGACATCGATGCCGTTGTTGCGGGCTCCTTTATTCTGAGCCTTAAGTACAACGGCGTTGAGCTGGGTAAGCTGCTCGATTATTCGACCTATTGGCAGCTGTTCATCAACGGCAAGTCGAGCGACTGCACGGCAGACAATGTCACCATTCATGCTGGCGATACCGTTACGTGGTTCTACGGTGGCTGGGGCGACCAGTTGCCCTCCGATTCTGTCCATGCTTCCGTTCAGGTCCTCGGTAAGGACAAGGACGGCAAGCAGCAGGTTTGGGCTTCGACGGGTCAGATGAGTCTCAAGGCGGGCTCTACTGCCAAGGATCTGCTGGAGCAGACTGGTCTTGATCTCGTTGCTAGTGAAGAGTCTTGGGGCTGGTGCCTCAGCGGCATTAAATCGCCGCTTGACGGTAAGACCTATAAGTATGATCCTGCGACCCGCAGTTATTGGCAATTCTATATAAATGGCAAGTCCGCCACGGTCGGTGCCGGCAACTACGAGCTCCAAGAGGGCGACGCCGTCACCTTTATGTATGCTGGCGACAGCGATGCCCTTCCTGGCCAGGTTCTTGGGTCTGTCGATGTTGTCGGCCCCGATGTCAATGGCAACAATACTCGCTGGGGCTCGGCAAGCAACGTTTCTCTGCCCGAAGGCTCTACGGCTCAGAACCTTATTGAGACGGTCCTGAAGGCCAAGGGCGTTACGTACAACGGCTCCCAGAGTGGTGAGTACTGGTTCCTCAATTCCATCAACTCGCCGTTCGATCACAAGCCGTATGCCTGGGATGCTGCGACCAATAAATCTTGGCATCTGTATATCAATGGAGAGCCCTCCTTACTCTGCGCCAACCAGATTACGCTCAAGAGCGGCGATAAGGTTACGCTTGCCTATACCACCGACGATTCGCCCATGCCCGATCCCGACAAGATTGTCGTGGACCCGAGTGCGACGACTCCTGATTGGGATGCCGAGTGGGCCGGCTACGGTAACAGCGGCAACGGTACGTCCGTTACGGACGCCAAGACGCCTGCGCAGGCCGCCGGTCTTAAGTGGGCCTTCGATTGGAAGGCCGAGTCTGGTCAGCAGTATGCCAACTGCAGCGAGCCTGTCATTGCTAACGGTTTTGTGTACATCGCGACCGAGAACGAGCTCATTAAGATCGATTCGTCCACGGGCAAAAAGGTTGCCTCTGCGCCGCTTGCCTCCAAGGTGAGCTATACCTCTCGTCCGATCTATACCAATGGCCTTATCATCGTTCCGCTCAACGGCGGTGCGGTCCAGGCGATTACTGCTGACAAGCTGATCTGCAAGTGGCTGACGCCTGGTTTGACGGACTTGACGCAGAGCTCCTGCACCGTCGTTTCGGACGGCGAGTACGTCTATGTAGGCTCGGTCGATATTTCGTATGACGAGAATTACAACGCGACCTACGGCAACGGCTCCTTTGCGCGCATTAAGATTGCCACGGGCGAAGTTTCTTGGCAGAACATCGACCCTGCCGAGGGCTATTACTGGACTGGTGCGGCTTTGACGGATAAGTATGCCATCGTTCCTACGAGCGCGGGTACGCTTAAGTGCATTGATAAGACGACGGGCGATGTCGTTTCGACCATGAAGCTCGGCGCTGTCGCAAATGCCGATTGCATTGCCGATCCGTCCAATGGTTCGACCTTCTATCAGATGACGCACGACGGAAAGCTCCATGTGATTTCGCTTTCGGCGAAGGGCGTGTTGAGTGAACAGAAGACGGTTGATCTGGGCCTTACGAATAACATGAGCGCTCCGGCGGTGGCTGGCGAAAACTTGATTGTCGGCGGACAGACGGCTACTGGCTCTGCTCTGGTTCTCTATAACCTGAAGACGGGTAAGACCACGATGGTCGCTGCTGCCGACGGCAAGGCGCTGCCGGCTGGCCTCAACGGTATTGCTGCTACTCCGCTGGTGAGTGTTCAGGACGGCAAGACCTATGTGTACTTCACTGTTAACAGCGCGGATAGCAAGGATTACGTCAACTACTCTGCTGGTGGTGGCGTGTATCGCTATACGCTCGGCGATGCAGAGGCGACGCAGATTTATGATGCGGCTGGCCATTACCAGTACTGTGACTCTCCGGTCATTGTCGATGCATCTGGCAACCTGTACTACATCAATGATTCGGGTACTCTGTTCAAGCTGGGGGCCGTTGAGTCTTGGACGGTTGCCTTTAATTCCAACGGCGGGTCTGCTTGCGACACTAAGTTTGTCGCTACGGCCGATGGCAAGCTGGTCAAGCCGGCCGATCCGACGCGCGATGGCTACACTTTCGACGGTTGGTATACCGATGAGACTTGCACGCAGGCGTATGACTTCAGTATGCCGGTGACGGCCGATCTGACGCTGTATGCCAAGTGGACCAAGAATGCTGTTAACCCTGGCGGCAATGGTGGTTCTGGCACTAATGGTGGCAACGGTGGCGCTGGCAACGGTTCCGGTGCTGGCATGGGCACGGGTTCCGGCTCCGGCACGAAGGGCCAGCAGGCCGGCGGCGCTATCGCCCCGGGTCATAAGCCGACGACCAAGACGACGGTGTCGACCAAGACCGAGACCAAGGACAACAAGTCCGACAAGAAGGACACCGATAAGTCCGATAAGAAGGACGAGAAGAAGTCTGACAAGAAGGACGGCAAGTCCGACAAGAAGTCCGATTCCAAGTCCGATACGGGCGCTGCTTCCACGACCACTGCCAAGAAGTCCTCTGATGCTTCCGAGCAGGAGACTGGCACCAATCCGCTCGCCATCGTTGGCGTTGCCGCCGGCGTCATCGGTCTCGCCATCGTCGGCGTGTTCGTGTTCACCAAACGTCGGTAGGTGAGGGCTGTGTCCAATAAATCCAAGGACGCTGACCCCAAGCAACCAGATTCATCGTTCATTCAGTTCGACGATGCAAAGCAACAGGGCGCCGCTTCGGCGGCGTCCGCCCCTCGTCGCAAGGCGCTCCTTGGCGTTCTGACTGCTGCGTGCACCATTCTGATCGTCGTCTCGCTGGGCTTCGTCCATCCTTCCACAAGCGGTGCCTGGTCCATCGACTGGATCATTCAGACCGTGACGGGGGAGAGCGTCGTCACCAAGGACACCAAGGCGTCTGGCTCGACTACGACTTCGGTCGAGGCCAGTTCCAAGGATTCCAAGTCATCGAATGACGCAAAAGACGAGTCCAAGGACGATTCCGAGTCTTCAAACAAGGAATCGGATAAGAGCTCGGATAGCAAGAAGTCCGATGGTCAGGACGGCAAGAAGTCTGGAGATAAATCCGCTGCCCAGAATAGGGGAGCCGGCGATACTTCCAATGTGTCTGGCGGTGCTTCTTCGGGCGGCGGCCAGTCGTCTGATGGAGCCTCCAGCTCTAATGGCGGAAGCGCTCCCTCGGGCGGACAGGGCGGCTCGCAGGAGTCCAGCTACGTAACGGTGACGGTTTCGGTCACATCGAGCGCTGTGGGCAATCCTGTGTCTTCTGGTGGCACCTTTACCTTTAACGAAGGCGCTACCGTCTACGATGCCCTGTGCGCGTTGGGCCTTTCTGTCAACGCACACGGCTCATCGTTCGGCACGTATGTCTCCGCGATTGGTGGTTTGGCCGAGAAACAGTACGGCGGCACGAGCGGCTGGATGTACTCCGTCAACGGCACAACGCCTATGACGGCCTGCAGCAACTACGTTCTCTCCAACGGCGACAACGTGGTCTGGTATTACGTTACAGGCTAGAGGCCTCGACATAGCGCGCCAGACGGGCGGTTCGGACAAACATCCGGGCCGCCCGTTTTCATGCGAATGGGACCGGGCCGCCCGGTCTCTCGGCAAACAAAAAACCGGTTGGAATGGGAATTCCAACCGGTTATACATTCAAGCAAATAGCGAATCGACTACGACCGTGCGCCCTCGAGGAAGAAGCGACGGCTGAAGTAGTTGTACCAGGTGACGAGGAATGTGGCGATGGCCTTCATGGCCTGGTAGCCGATGCTCAAAAACGTGACGCCCACAAACATGTATAGGTCGTTGAGGCCCAGGCCGATCACCGACAGGATGGTGAAGATCGTGAACTCGCGCTTGCGGCTCATGCCCTCGCGGTGGTCGAACACATACTTCATGCTGAGCCAGTAGTTGACCACGACGGACGTGGTAAACGAGACCGTGGTGCTCAACAAAAAGTCGAGGTGGAACAGCTCGACGAGCGCAATGAGCATGCCCCAGTCGATGCCAAAGGAGATAAGACCTACGACAGCGAACTTGAGGAACTGCTTGGTATGAGGTTGTGCCAGTGCCTTGCGCACGTAATCACATCCAATGCGTTGATGAATCGAGCAACGAGATACTTTAGAGCTTTTGCAAGGGAAACGTAAGGGCTTTGCCAAGAACTATACGAACTCGCCAAATTTGCAAGAGACAATCCGCAAACGTTGCAAATCTTGCCGTAAACGAGCAAGGCCCACGAACAACGCAGTGCTTGACGCACGTTGTCTGTGGGCCCCGTAGTGCAACGAGGAGGCCGAGCTACTTTGTCTCGTCGCCCTCCAGGAAGATCTTTCGGGTCACAAAGTTGTAGACCATGACAAGCGCAGTGGCGCAAATCTTGGCGATATTGGCCTCGAGCCCCAGGCCGGCGTTGAGCGCCAGCACGATACCGTCGTTGAGGGCCAAACCGATCACGGACAGCACGACAAAGATAATGAACTCGCGGCGGCGGCTCATGCCCTCCTTGTGCGCAAACACGTACTTCATACTTGCGACGTAGTTAAAGATGAGCGAGACGATAAAGCCGCTGGTATTGGCAATCAGGATATTGAGGCCCAGACCGTAGTGGAGCAGATTCATGATGCCAAAGTCGATGACGGTGGCAACGACGCCGACGACGCCAAACTTCATGATCTGCGCAAGGAGCTTTTGCATGGTACCTGCCTTAGGGTGGCGCCGGAGCGCCGCGGGGATGACGAACTCAGCAAGTTTAGCCAATCCCCGCAGGCGGGGCTAGGCGCGCTCCTCGATAGCACCGTTTCTATATGCATCGAGCAGCTGGCGCAGGTCCTGGATTTGGCTGCGGATCTTGGCACCCGTATCGGTGTCGCTCACCATGCGGCGACGGTCGGCCTGGTCAAAACGATTGGTCTCGCTCTCGATGTCCACGTTGCGGGTAAGTGCCTCGGCAACCGTGGTAAAGGCTTGGTGCGACTTAAGGCGACATCCGCGCGAGCTGGAGATAAGCGTGTAGCCGGCGATGCCCGTCTTGGGATGGTAGGCGCGGCAGAAGCCGCCATCGATGACCAGCAGCTTACCGTTGGCGCGGATGGGCTGCTCGCCCTTGGTGGTCTTGACCGGGGTGTGGCCGTTGATGATGTGCCCCGTCGGCGAGCACGCCATGGGGGTGACGCCAAACTCGCGCATGATGTCGTCGCAGACCGAGGGCGACTTGGTAAGCGTAAAGTACGGGTCCATCGGTTCGACCCAGGTGCTCTTATCGGCGATATAGGCGCGCTCAAAGGTACGCACCAGGCGTCCGCTGGCGGGTGAGTTAAAGCCGATCCACAGGTACCACATCCAGTCGAGGGCATCGCGGTCGCCGACGCGCCAGGCTCGGCGGGCGATATGGTCGCAAAAATCGAGATAATCGCGGCCTGCGTGCCAGGTGCCCAGGCAGTTCATGCTGCTAAAGGTGCCATCCTCGTTGAGCGGCACGCAGCCATGGAACAGCAGATTGCCGTTGGTGACCTTGTACATCGAGCCGTGGGTGTAGAGGAAATCGATATGGCGATGCAGGTGATCGGCGGTGACAAACTCGGACACGAGCTTGTCGATGATGTGTTGCTCCTGGGGCGTGAGCATGTAGGGGTCCGTCGGGTCGACGGTGGGGAAGTCGTTGGTCGTGAGCGGCCACACGCTGCCGTCGGCAAGCGTGACTGTGCCGGCGTCGTGATCGATCTTGTCGAGCAGCAGGCGGTCGGTCATGTCGAACTCGGGGTGGCGCTGGATAATCTGGCCCTCGAGCTTAAAGAGCAGGACGTTGATGGCTTTAATCAGCGGGCTGATGGGCTCACCGGCGGTATAGGTGGCATCGGCAAAGGCGACAAGCTCGCGCAGCGAGATGCCGTAGTCGTTCTCAAGGATCTCGTAATTGTCGTAGCGCAGGTTGTTGCGCAGCACCGTGGCGATGCAGGCGGGCTCGCCGGCGGCGGCGCCCATCCACAGCAGGTCGTGGTTGCCCCACTGAATGTCGAGCGAATGGTAGGTGAGCAGGCGGTCCATAATCTTGGCCGCGCCGCCACCGCGGTCGAAGATGTCGCCCACCAAGTGCAGGTGGTCGACGGCGAGGCGCTTAATGAGCGAGGCGAGCGACTCGATAAAGTCGTCGGCGCTGGCGGTCTCCAAGATGGATTCGATAATGCGCTCGTGATAACGCACACGGTAGTTGTTCTCATCCGGATGCGTGTGTAGTAACTCGTCGATGATGTAGGCGTAATCGCGCGGGATGGCCTTGCGCACCTTGGAGCGGGTATAGCGGCTCGAAAGCGAGCGGGCAACCACAATGAGCTGGTCGAGCACGGTCTTATACCAGGTGGGTGAGTCCTCGCGCCGGCTGCGGACAAGATCGATCTTCTCGCGCGGATAGTAGATGAGCGTGCACAGCTCGCCCTTTTCGTCAAAGGAGAGCGTGTCGCCAAAGATCTCGTCGACATGCTCGCGCACAACGCCCGAGCAGTTGTTGAGGATGTGCATAAAGGCTTCGTACTCGCCATGCACATCGCTCATAAAATGCTCGGTGCCCTTGGGCAGGTTGAGGATGGCCGAGAGATTGATGATCTCGGTAAACGCGGATTGCTCGGTGGGGAACTGTCTCGACAGCAGGCGCAGATACTTGAAGTCTTGCGGATTGCGATCGAATGCGACCATGAAACACCTTCCGATATGGTTGGTAAAACTGATAAAACAGCGTCAAGCGTTTACCAGTATGCGCCGGCTTTGTTTCGATTTTGCGCCGGCGGCTGAATTGTCGGCTGAACGGTTTGCTAAATCGATTTAGTTGAGGTAGATATGGCGGTTGAGTGGAGACGAAGCGGGTGATTTTGCCCACGTTGGCCCATGGCGGGGATGAGGATGTTCATGATAAAGATATTCAATACAAACGGTTCGCATTGGTAAATAGTGGACATTTGTACCGTATTCACGCTTGCTGTGCGATAATTTGCGCAGCAATGAGTAAGGAGCCTCATATGAGTGATTTTGTCCTGACCTGTGAATCTGCCGCCGACCGAACCCGTGAGTTCTTTGCGTCGCGCAATATCCCTGTCGTGGGTTTTCATTATGAGATCGACGATGTCGTCTATACGGACGATCTGTATCAGTCGATTACGCCGGACGAGTTTTTTGCCCAGATTGCCGCGGGTGCCATGCCCAAGACGTCTCAGGTGAGCGTGGGTGAGTATGAGGAGTTTTGGGAGCCGATTGTTGCCGAGGGTAAAGACGTGCTGCACCTGACGTTGTCGTCGGGTATTTCGGGCACGTATGGATCGGCCTGCGTTGCGGCGCAGATGCTCGCGGATCGCTATCCCCAAGGCGGCAAGGTGCGCGTCATCGATTCGCTGGCGGCGTCTTCGGGCTTTGGCCTGTTGCTGGAATATGCCGCCGACGTTCGCGATAGCGGCGCTTCGCTCGACGAGACGGCCGCTTGGATTGAGGAGCATAAACTCAACCTGCACCACTGGTTCTTCTCGACCGATCTGTCGAGCTACCTGCGCGGCGGTCGCATTTCGGCCGCGAGCGCGATCATCGGCACGGCGCTCAAGATTTGCCCGCTCATGACGGTCGATTGCGAAGGTGAGCTGGCGCCGCGTGAGAAGATTCGCACCAAGAAGCGCGCGATTTCCGAGATGGCTAAGACCATGTTGGCACACGTGCAGGACGGTGCGGATTATTCGGGTAAGTGCATCATGTCGCACTCGGCGTGCCGCGAGGATGCCGAGGCAGTTGCGGCGCTGATTGAGGAACAGGTTCCGCAGCTCAAAGGCAAGATTGAGATCAACAATATCGGTGCTCTGATCGGTTCGCACACCGGACCTGGTACGGTGGCGCTCTTCTTTATGGGTGACAAGCGCGTGGATTAACTTAGCCCATCACGTCGCGCACGATTGCTCAAACGAAAAGGCCCGTCCCGTTGTTGCGGGGCGGGCCTTGCTGTTGCGGCTAGCGTTTCTTTCCGCGGAAGAAGAAGCCGTGCAGCGAGGGCTTGAGTCCACGGTTGGCACGACGCTCCTCGATATGATCGTGGATCGAAGCGACGCGTTCGATGACTTCGTCGGGGATCGGCACGTCGGGATTCATGTTCTCGACCTGGCTGACCTCGGCGGCGGCGACCTGGTCGATAATGGGCACATCGTCGTGCGAGATGACGGGCGTGGCGTCTTCCTTCATCTTGCGGTAGCGCTGCATCATGTCGGTCTGCAACTGCTGGGCCGAAGGCGGCGTCCAAATGATGGCGTTGGCACCGGCGGCGATGGTCTCGCGGATGCTCTCGGGCGTCTTGCCGCCCGGTGCGATGAGCGGCAGGTTGGGATAGTGCTCGCGCAGCTCGCGCAGGACCTGCGGCGTGTTCTTGCCGGCCGCGATGTTGAGGATCTTGGCTCCGGCGCGCACCTTGGCATGCGCATCATCGTCGCAACGTACGACCGTGGCGATGACGGGGATGTCGGCGATGTTGGTGATGTGCTCGACCATTTCGGCAGTGGCGGGGGAGTTGACCACGCAGCCCGCCGCGCCCTGCATCTCTGAGACGGCTGCCATCTGTACGGAGCGCTTGCCGGTCGTGGTTCCGCCGCCCACGCCTACAAAGACCGGGCACTCGGCGACGGTCAACAGCGCCTGCGTAATGGCCGGCTGTGGCGTGAAGGGGTAAACGGCAAAGACGGCATCGGCGTTGGAGTTGCGGATGACCGCGACGTCGGTGGTGTAGATAAGCGATTTGATACGACGACCGAAGAGCGTAAAGCCGCTGGCTTCCTCGATCTCGTCGGGCATTCGGAGGGCCGCCTTTCGCAAGCGCCCGTCGATGGGCAGCGGCTCCATGGGGAGCAGCCCGTTGGGGGTCACGGCTACCTGGGGCTCGGTGAACTCGTCTGCGAGCTCGACCTCGGAAAAATCGACCGAGGCGACGATGTCCTCGTGAACCTCGGCGGGAACATCGATGGGGGCTTGGCCGTTTGCCGTGACCGGCGTGTCGAAGGAGCTGGTGCCGACAAAGGCGTCGACGCGCTCGTTTAGGTCGTTGAGGGTATCCATGGACGCTCGATTCTATGTGATGACGGCCGGCAGGGTGCCGGCAGCGCTGTGCTTGCTAAATCGTTTGACGAGTTGATTTTTCCCCGCCGCGCCATCCGTTAGACCGAAGGGCCGGCGAACGTGAAGGAGCTGTGGTGGCGGGTATTGAGGTGCTATCTTGAATGTCCCGTTTAAAAGAGAGGTGACGCGGAATGGAATTCACAGCAATGTTGGTCTCGATTGGCCTGTGTGTGGGCGCAATCGTTGCCGCCGCGGTCATCTACTTGGTGGTCACGGCCATTAAGGGCAAAAGAGCCGAGCGCAAGGAACGCGAGGCACTTAAGCAGCACCGTGACCAGCAGGACAAGCGCGCACAGAGATAGCTTGTTGAGTTTTGAATCCGTGCGCTAGCTGCGTTTTCGGATCAAGGCGATGTAGAAGCCCTCAAAGTCGCGGCTGGGCGGAATGGTCAGCGTGCCGGGCATACCGTTGGTGACGGACGAGACGTGGCCGGCGGCTATGGCCACGGTAAGGGCGTTGCTCTCGACGCGTGGCTCTTCGCCGGCTTCCTGGGCGCGGCGCTTTTCACTTTCGCTCGGCGTGCCATCGAGGGGGATAAGCTCGCAGTCCATGTGCTTGTCGAGGGCCTCTTGCAAGGCGTCCTCGTTTTCCTGCGGCATAATCGAACAAGTGGAATAGACGAGCGTGCCGCCCGGTTTGAGGGCACCCATGGCGCGGTCCAGAAGTGCTCGCTGCGAGCGGGCGCACTTGCAAAGCAGCTGCTCGGTCAGGCCACGCAGGCTCTTCTCGTTGCCGCTGATGACGGTGCCCGTGCCGGTGCAGGGAGCGTCGAGCAGGATACGGTCAAAGCGGAAGAACTCGTCGAGCTCGCGTGCGTCAATACGCATGACGGGCACGTTTTTTGCGCCTTGGCGGTGGAGGTTGGCTTCGAGCTTTTCGGCGCGGGGAATACTCATCTCGCAGGCGGTAAGGTGCGCCTGGCCCTGCGTGAGGGCAGCGATCTGCGTCGTCTTGCCACCGGGGGCTGCGCACATGTCCAGGATATCCTCGCCGGCCTGGGCGCCCAGGACCAACGGCGGCATCATGGACGACAGGCTTTGCAAGTAGATCTTGCCGTCGCGGTAGATGTCGAGGTCCCACAGATCGGTCACCTGGGCCTCGGGCAGGATGAAGGCGTCCGGATACCAGGTAACGGTTTGGTGCGCGATGCCGGCCTCGTCGAGTGCGGCGGCGATGTCCTCGGCGGTCGCCTTGAGCGTGTTGGCGCGCAGTGTGACTGGGCGTGTGGCCGCGGCGCCAAAGCCTTCGATCATGAGCTGAGCATCAGTGGGGGCATAGGCGCCGGCGACCGTGTCGACCATAAAGCGCGGCAGGTCGGCGGCGGAGGGTTGGGCGGCAAGCTGGTCGGAAAGCTCGGTGGCGGCAAACTGCCTGAGCTTGAGCTCGGGCTTAACCTGCTTTTTCTGCTTACGACGACGCGGCTTGGACATCCGTCTTTCCTTCCCATCCCAAATTGACTACTTTCCGGACACGCCGCTGCTGGCGTGCTTTAGTACTGGCTCTCGTGCTTGCTAAAGAAGTCGAAGCGCGGGGGCAGCGGCTTCACGCGGTGCTCGCCGGGCTTCTCGCCCAGGATCTCCACGAACTCGTCCGTGGAGGCAAAGATGTTATCCCAGCTAAAGAAAGCGACCGGGTCGACGTCGAAGTACTCGCAGATGAGCTCGCAGCCGGCCGGCACAATACCGTGCATCAGGACGGTCGCCACGCGCAGCTCGGTAAAGGCGTCGACAAGGGCCTGCGTCATCGCGGCATTGGCCGGCTCGCCCTCGAGCTTGTTGGCGGCCTTGGAGGCGTCGCTCCAGCGCTTGTTGGCGGCGCGCAGGTAGTCGTCGCACACGGCAAGCGCGCGGTGCGTCTCGAACTTGTACATGGCCTGCTCAAAGGCGAGGGCTGCCTGCTGGGCGGCTTCGACCACGGTGTCAGAAGCGGCACCGGCGGGGATGCAGCCGTTGCGGTAGGGGCTCTCGTCGCCTTCCTTGACGGCGACGCCGTAGAAGCAGCTGCGGGCCAGACGGTTGAACACGCCGGTCAGCAGCGCGCTCTCCTTAAGGGCCGGGTCGATAACGCGCTTGTCGTCGCAGGCGCGTACCTCGTTGCCGTCCTTGTCCTTGCCGGTCACACGCGTGTCGTATGCCTTGGGGCTAAAGCTCACCGGCTTTTCGGATAGGCCGAGCGACAGCCAGTGCGCGCGCATCTGCTCGCAGGTGTAGTGGTTGAGCAGGTCGTCTGCCGGCGGGGGAGGCGTCTGCGAGGACGAGCTGGCCTTTTTGCCCATGTAGAGCAGGTGGTAGCAGGCGCTGACGGTGCTCTGCGTGAGGTCCCAGCCCAGGGCCTCCCACATGGCGGTCTGCGCGATGCAGTAGAAATAGATGTTGTCCTGACCGATGAACTGGTAAATCTGAGCGTCGTCAGAGCACCACCAGTCGCGCCAGTCGAGCGAGCTGTGCTGGTAGGTGGGTGCGGGCACCTGCGTGGAGTCGTCGGCGGGCTCGCCCATGAGGGCGGCATCCTGGGCGGCGACGCCCTCGGTCACGCCGGCGGCCTTGGCATCGCGCGCGAGCACGGTACGCGTATAGCTGATGGGCGCCCACAGGCTCTCGGGCCAGCACCAGCAGGTGATGTCGGAGACGCCATCGACCTCGGGCACCGGAACGCCCCAGTCGATGTTGCCGGTGATGCGGAAGGGCACGAGTGCCTTGCCGCTGCGGAAGCGCACGCCACCGTTGGCGAGCACCGCGTGGGCGTCGTCGCGCTCCTTCCAGCTGGGGAAGGTGACGGTAAAGCTGCTCTTGTTGCCCTCGGGCTCCAGCACGGTGTGCTCGGGGAGCTGGTCCTCGACGGCATCGAAGGCCTCGCGGAACTTGTTCTGGATGTAGAGCTGAGCCGGCAGCAGCCACTCCTCCATGGTCTTGGAGACCACGGAGCGAACCTGCGGGTTCTGGGCGAGCTTGGCGGTGTAGGTCTTCATAAAGTCGAGGTAGGCCGGCAGGTCAAAGTAGAGATTGTCGACCGGGCGCAGCTCGGGCACCTCGCCGGTGAGCTGGCTCTTGGGCGCGATGAGCTCCTCGGGCTCAAACTGGTGGCCCAGATCGCACTCGTCGGCATAAGCCTTCTCGGACTTGCAGCCCTGGATGGGGCAGCGGCCGATGACCTGGCGGCCGTTGAGGAACGTGCCGGCCTTGGCATCGTAGAACTGCAGCGTGGAGCGCTTGGAGATGGTGCCCTGCTCGTGCAGGCGCTCGATAATCTCGGCAGTCACCTCGTTGTGGATCTGGGCCGCCGGCTCAAGGCCCGAGCCGCCGTAGATGTCGCAGCTGATGTTGTAGTTGTTGAGGGTCGCGGCCTGGCGGGAGTGATTGGACTCGACATACTCGCCGATGGACTTGTCGTAGCCCTCGTTCTCCTTGAGCTTGCGGTAGCTCTCCATGATGGGCGAACCGTAGCAGTCGGTGCCCGAGGTGAAGATGACGTTTTCGCGGCCCAGGCGGTCGCGCAGGAAGCGGGCGAAGAAGTCGGCCGGGACAAAGACGCCGCCGACGTGGCCAAAGTGCAGACCCTTGTTGCCGTAGGGCTCGCCGGCGGTAACGATGGCGCGGCGCGGCCAGCTGGGACGGTCGTTCATGGAGTATTTGGATGCCATGGGACTCCTTCGCATATAGGTAAGAGCGCGGCCGGGCACGGGGTTCGGCGGCGCGGTGGTCAATTCGTGCATATCGTTCGACATTATCGCACATGCGGGCGGGTGCGTGGCAGGGGCGCTATCCTAAGATGCTATGAATGAGATTTCCAACATACATGCGTTTGAGGACGAGGATTTTCTACACGCTTGCTTCGTGTGGGGGATGGCCGTGATCGCGGTGTTTGCCGTGTGCCTGGTGCCGGTGTTTATGCTGTTGGGCGGGCCTGCGGACTTGGACGCGGCTGAGGCGGGCGGCTGGATGGCTGTCGTGGGCTGGATAGTCGGCTTGGCTGCGGTCTCAATGGCATCGTTTGCCGTGCACGAGCTGGTGCATGCGGTGTTTTTTAAGCTGCTGGCGCCTGCGGGCGCGCAGGTGACCTTTGGGGCGAATCGCGAGACGGCGATGATCTATGCCTGCGCCGAGGGCGTTGTGTATTCGCGCCGGCGGTACATGGCGGTTTGCCTGGCGCCGACGGTTGTTGTGACGACAGCATTTGCCCTGGGGTTTGCGTTCTCGGACTATCCGCTGCTGTGCTACCTGGCGGCTGGTCTGCACTTGTCGGGCTGTGTGGGTGATTGGTATTACGTGCGGACCATTCTGCGCGACCGCCGTATCGTCGCCTGCGAGGATACGTCCTTTGGCGTGCGCTTTTTCGCAAAGTAGTCTTTTTGGGACGGGGCTGTTTTAGCTGCCATGATGTCGGTGTGAGTTTTCTGGGACGGGGATGTCGATGAAGTCGTTGTTGCTGCATGCGTGCTGTGCACCATGCTCGCTTGAGCCGGTTCGCCTGCTGCGCGAGGAGGGGTTTGAGCCCACGATTTGCTGGACCAATCCCAATATTCAACCGCGCGATGAATGGCGGCGGCGTCTGGACGAGCTGCGCCGGTGGTGTGCCGATGGCGACATCGAGCTCATCGAGGCGGGGGAGGACCGCGAGCGCTGGGAGGCCGGCGTGGCCCCGCTGGGCGCCGATCGACCCCGTCGCTGTCGCGCGTGCTATGCCCTGCGCTTGGCCGAGGCGTGCCGCGTGGCCCAGGAGCGCGGGTTTGAGTTTGTGGGCACGACGCTCGCCGTCTCGCCGTATCAGCTGTTCGATACCTGCAATGATGTTTTGGAGCGTCTGGCTGCCGCCCGCGGTCTCACCCCGGTGATTCGCGATTTTCGCCCGTATTATCCCGAGGCCACGCGTCGTTCGCGTGAGCTGGGCATGTATCGGCAGAATTACTGCGGCTGCCGATTCTCGGCCGTCGAGGCGGCCATGGACCGCGCTCGCATCCGCGACGAGCGCAAAGCGTCCAAAAAGTAGTTCTTTTGAGCTGGCAGCCTGCTAGGATGTAGAGCGGACTTTAGCTATATAAGGAGTATCCGACGTGTCTATGCGTACCGATGATTTTGACTACAACCTTCCTGAGGAACTGATTGCCCAGGCTCCTGCCGAGCCTCGCGACTCCTGCCGCCTGCTAGTGGTTGATCGCAAGGGCTCCCAGGCGGGAACGCCGCTGGAGCACGGCGGTACCGTTGAACACCGCATCTTCCGCGACATCATCGACTATATCGAGCCGGGCGATGTGCTCGTCATCAACAAGACGCGCGTGATGCCGGCCCGCCTGATCGGTCGCAAGGCAGGCTCGGGTGGCGTGGTCGAGACGCTGCTGCTCAAGCGTCGCGAGGATGTTGATCCGCTGGGCCATGTTTGGGAGTGCCTGGTCAAGCCGGGCAAGCGCCTGAAGCCCGGTGCCCAGATTGAGTATCGCGCCGGTGGCGCCCATGCGCCCGAGGGGGCTCCCGTGGTGCTGACGGCCGAGGTCATCGACTTTGTCACCGATAGCCGTGGTGGCCGTCTGGTGCGCTTTGAGCCGGCCGGTTGCAATGCCGCCGGCGACCCGCGCACGCTCGACGAGGCCATCCATGCGGCCGGCCACGTGCCGCTGCCGCCCTACATTACCGATTACGAGGGCGACCCCGAGAAGTACCAGACCGTCTACGCCATGAAGGAGGAGCACTCGGCTGCCGCTCCTACGGCGGGTCTGCACTTTACTCCCGAGCTCATGGCCGCTATCGAAGCCAAGGGCGCGAAGTTTGCCGCCGTCGAGCTCGAGGTGGGCATCGATACCTTCCGCTTGGTGGAGGAGGACGACCCTACGCAGCACGTCATGCACACCGAGCGCTACCACGTGTCGCAGGAGGTTGTCGACGCCGTGCATAAGGCGAAGGCCGAGGGTCATCGTGTGATCGCCGTCGGCACCACCGCGGTGCGCTCGCTCGAGAGTGCGTTTGACGCGGACGCGCCGGTGTCCGATCCGGCTGTGACGGCGCGCTATTTTGAAGGCCGCGAGGACGGTGCCGACACGCTCGGCCGCGGCGACATCGTGGCGCGCGAGAACGCCACGACGCAGCTCTACCTCATGCCCGGATCGACCTATCACGTGGTCGACGCGCTGATCACAAACTTCCACGTGCCGCGCTCCACGCTCATGATGCTCGTGAGCGCGCTTGCCACCCGCGACCAGATCATGGATGCCTACGCCGACGCCATCGAGGAGCGCTACCGCTTCTTCAGCTTTGGCGACGCCATGCTCATTTGTTAGTTACGCGGTTCTACGAACCGCGTAACCAGTTGACGCTGCAAACGCCCCTAAGCGGCAATCTGACGTTCAATCGTCGGGCATGACCAGAAGGTCAATGCCCTCCTCTTTCACGTCACCTTGCTCGCTTAGGGGCGTTTTCGCTGACTTTGCCAAAGCATCGGCAGGTACTCATTGGGGACGTACTTAAATGAGTGCCTGCAGAATGAGAGTGGATAATCTCCCGTTTTTGGCCTGCTTGGGGGCTCAAAGTGGGAGATTATCCACTCTCGTCATTGGGCTAGTCGTTGGGGACGTTCTTGTTTGACTAGTCGTTTAAGAACGTCCCCAATGACTACTTGCTTGCGAACAGCCAGACTAGGATGATCACCAGGATTGCGGCGACGATGCAGACGATGGCGCCGGTGAATTTGATGCGTGAGTCGCGGGTGCGCTCTCGTACGTCGTCTTCGGCGGCCTCGAGCTGGTCGACTTCTTGCTCGGTCTCGGCGTGTTCGGCTTTGTCTCGGGCCAAGGATCCTGCAAGCGACTCAGTGATTTCTGGGTGGTCGTGCACCTCGGTCGCCTGTTCGATGATCGACTGTGCATGTGCGGCATCTGCTTGGGCGTTGGCGATGGTCTGCTCCTGCTCGCGGCGTGCCTTGTCCTCCGCGGCGATCTTCTCGCGCAGTTCGCGCTGACGAGTCGCGGCGGCGGTCTTCGCCGTCTGCAGCTCGTCGCGCGCGGCATCGGCTTCGGTCGTCACGGCTTGGTGCGCGCGTTTGGCTTCGGCAATGGGGGCTTGAGCCTGCTCGACGGCCTGCTCGGCTGCGGCAAGCGAGTGCTCAAGGTCGGCGGTGATGCGCGGGACATCTTCTTCGGCTTTACGCAGGGCATCTGCCGTGTCGGAAATCTGCATCGAGAGCTCGCTGGTGCGCACCGTATAGTTGGCGGGATTTGCCGAGGGATTGCGTTGCAGCTCGGCATACTCATGACGCAGCGTCTCGAGCTGGGCGCGCGTGGCGTCGACGGTTTGTTGTGCGGCGGCAATGCCGGCGTCTCGCTCTGCCTTCACCTTGTCGCGGATGCGCTTGGAATCCTCAAGACGTCGAACGAGGCGGTTGCCGGTCTCGCGTGAGCTCGCCTCGCGGGCCTCCACGGCGTCGAGCGCGGCCTTCAGACGGAGCTCAGTCGCGTCATCCTCTGTCTTCATTTGTTCGAGCTGACCCTTGAGCTCTGTCGCTTTGGAGGCGTGGGCATCACGATCAATCTCGGCGGCCGCTGCAGTCTTTTGGGCCGTGGCAATCGCCTGGCGCTGGTCGGCGACGATCTGGTCGTAGCGGCCTGCGATATCCTGGCGCGTCTCGAGTTCCTCGGCCTGATCGGCAATGCGCTGCTCAAGTTCGGCCAGGTGGGCGCGGGCATCGGCAAGTGCCTTTTTCGCGGCGTTCATCTCGCGCATGGCCGAGGCACCCTGGGCGATAAAGGTGCCCACGGCGTTCGCAGTGTTCGAGACAGCGGTCCCCAGATCGCGGCTCGCGGCGGAGGAGTGCGGGGCGGTCGGGCGAGCGGTGTCGGCAGCGTCCGCATCGGCAGTCTGCGGCACGGCGATATTGCCGGTACCGCCTTCGATCACAGAAAAGCCTGCTGCGTGCGGGTCGACCGCATCGGTGCCAATCGTGGGATGCTCGAGCTGCAGAAACGAGGGCATGGTGCTGCCCTGGTCGGCAACCGGAGTCTCGCCGGGTACGAAGGTCGAGGCTGCCTCGGCGGCCTCCTCTTCCTCGGCGTCAACGTCAGCGTCGGCCACGGCGTCTTTCATCGCTTTGACGGCATCCATCATGGAGTCCATGACGGCGTCGAGCTCTTCTTCCGAAGAAACCTCGATAGGGCCCGCAGCTTGCGGAGCAGCATCCTGTACGGGGCGGTCGTCCTGAGCGGGCGCATCGTCGTTTTGCTCGTCTGCATCTTCGGCGCCAGGGGTTTCCGCCGTAGCGCTTTCGTCCAAGAATGGGCCGTCGAGGTCAATATCATCGCAGGTCACAGCGTCGGCATCTGCAGTGACGTCTGCGGAATCATCAATATGCTGTTGAGTCTGGGGGTCCAGCTCGTCTGTCATAGGCATGTGCTCCTCATCGTTGTTTGTCACCCTATGATAAAGTCTCGCGCCGACATCCCGCGCGCTGCAGCAAAGTTTCAAAACGTGTTCGATGGCTCGCGTCGATAGCAAAAACTCGGCCACTTTATCCAGTTTGTACTTGACAATCCCTTCGCCGAAAGACGTTATGCCGTTCGCCTGCCGAGGCCTTTTCTTTTCACTTGAACCCGTTAAAGTTGCATTTCAGCTTTTGTCGCGTTTATTTGGATGCGCGCAGTCGGCGGGTGCGCCCGTCGCGATTTGAAAGGACTTTATATGGGACTTTTCACTGGTAAGACCGTGATCGTCACCGGCGGTGGCAAGGCCACGCTCAAGGACGGCTCCGCTGGCTCCATCGGCTACGGTATCGATATCGCTTTTGCCAAGGAGGGCGCAAACCTCGTCATTACCGGCCGCAACGTTGCCAAGCTCGAGGCTGCCAAGGAATCCCTCGAGGCCGAGTACGGCGTCAAGGTTCTGCCTGTTCAGGCCGATGTCTCGGCTGGTCAGGACAACGAGGCCGTCGTCCAGAACGTCATCGACAAGGCTATTGAGGAGTTCGGCCGCATCGACGCCGTCGTCAACAACGCTCAGGCCAGCGCCTCGGGCGTGACCATTGCCGATCACACCATGGATCAGTTCAACCTCGCCATTTACTCCGGTCTGTATGCCACCTACCTGTACATGCAGAAGGCCTACCCGCACCTGAAGGAGACCAAGGGCTCCGTGGTCAACTTTGCTTCGGGCGCCGGCCTGTTTGGCAACTACGGCCAGTGCAGCTATGCCGCCGCCAAGGAAGGCATCCGCGGTCTGACTCGCGTTGCCGCCAACGAGTGGGGCAAGGACGGCATCAACGTCAATATCGTTTGCCCGCTTGCTTGGACCGCCGCGCTCGAGAACTTCCAGGATGCCTATCCCGAGGCGTTCAAGGCCAACGTCCACATGCCGCCGGCGGGTCACTACGGCGACGTCGAGAAGGAAATCGGCCGCGTTGTCGTTCAGCTCTGCGGTCCCGACTTTAAGTATATGAACGGCGAGACCGTCACCCTCGAGGGTGGCATGGGCCAGCGCCCGTAGGAGTTACGGCGTTTTACCAAACGCCGTAACGGGCCGACGCTGCGCGGTCACCAGAGCGACAACTTGTCATTCAAAGAGGGCGGCATGACCAGAAGGTCTATGCCGCCCTCTTTTCATGCCAATTTGTTCGCTCTGGTGACCGCTCGCTGACATTGCCAGAACATCGGGGCTACCCTGGCTGTTGGATGTAGTCGTTGGGGACGTTCTTGTTTGACTAGTCGTTTAAGAACGTCCCCAATGACTACCTGCAAAATGAGCGTGGATAATCTCCCGTTTTTGGGCTGTGCTTTGGGCAAAAGTGGGAGATTATCCACGCTCATCCGGTAAGCGTCCAAAAATCCACGCTCATTTGCCGTGTCCCTGCCGTATCCTCCTCGCGCCAGTTTCTGTCGAGTCGGTGCTTCTTGCGGGTTGCCCGTATAATGGTTTGCGTATGAACCGCAACCAAGGAGTTCCAGTTTATGGACCAGAACCTTTTTAAATTCGACCTGATCGCCGAGGACCCGACGACGCACGCGCGTGCCGGCGTGCTGCACACCCCGCACGGCGACATCGAGACGCCGATTTTTATGCCCGTGGGCACCAAGGCAAACGTCAAGGGCATTCCTACCGAGACTGTCAAGAAGCTCGGCGCCCAGATCGTGCTCGCCAATACCTATCATCTGTCCATGCGTCCCGGCGAGGATACCATCGCCGAGCTGGGCGGCCTGCACAAGTTCATGAACTGGCACGGCCCCATCCTCACCGACTCGGGCGGTTTCCAGGTCTTCAGCCACAACGATGCCGTCAAGCTCACCGATGAGGGCGTGCGCTTTATCGTCAACGATTACGACGGCCGCCACGTGTTTTGGACGCCCGAGGACAACATGGAAATCGCCATGAAGCTCGGCTCCGACATCTGCATGCAGCTGGACCAGTGCCCGGGCTATCCCGCCACGCGCGCTTACGTTGAGCGTGCCGTCGAGCTGTCGAGCATGTGGGCCGAGCGCTGCTATAAGGCGCATACCCGCGACGACCAGGCGCTCTTTGGCATCGTTCAGGGCGGCATGCACCTGGATCTGCGCCTGCGTTCGCTGCGCCATCTGGAGGAGTGCGGCGACTTCCCGGGCTATGGTATCGGTGGCTATTCGGTGGGCGAGGATCACGAGACCATGTTCGAGACCCTGGCGCCGCTCGTGAGCGAGTACATGCCCAAGCATAAGCCGCGCTACCTGATGGGTGTCGGCAACCCGACCACGCTCGTGCGCGGCGTTGGCGTGGGCATCGACATGTTTGACTGCGTGCTGCCGACGCGCACCGGCCGTATGGGCACGGCATTCTCCAGCGAGGGTCGCCTCAACTTCCGCAACGCTCGCTTTGCGCACGACGACGGTCCCATCGATCCCACCTGCACCTGCCCGGTGTGCACGGGCGGTTACAGCCGTGCGCTCATCCGTCACATGGTCACGCAGAAGGAGATGCTCGGCGGCATTCTGCTTTCGATGCACAACATCTACTACCTGCTCAACCTTATGCAGCGGGCCCGCCAGGCCATTATCGAGGGCCGCTACGGCGCGTTCGTGAGCGACTGGATGAACAGCCCTGCGGCGGTGGATTACTAAGAGCAGCACGGGCGCTTGCAGAGCGCGGGCAACGGCAAGGGGCGAGCGCCGGCCGGTCATCACGTTTGCTAACACCGCTTGCGCGACCGATGACCGATAGCTTGCAAGCACTTGATGCATCGTGGGTACCATACCGAATAGTTGATGTTCGGGCGGGTGTTTGGCGCACAGCGTCGACCCCGCCCGTTTTTCTTTTTCTCGATAGGAGTACCCATGATTAAGAATGAGAACGTCGAGGGCGAGCCTGTCTACGACGAGACGTACCGCCGCGGCCCCGTGGTCATGCGCGGCCCCATGATTCCTAAGGACAACACCTACGCCAACCTGCTGGCGCCCGAGGACTCGACCGACTGGCTGCATGCCGACCCGTGGCGCGTGCTGCGCATTCAGGCAGAGTTTGTCGATGGTTTTGGCGCGCTTGCCGAGCTTGGACCTGCGGTGACCATCTTCGGTAGCGCCCGCACGCCCAAGACCGATCCGCTCTACAAGGCGGCGCGTACCGTCGGGCGCAAGATCGCGCAACGTGGCGTGGCGGTCATCACCGGTGGCGGCCCCGGCATCATGGAAGCGGCCAACAGGGGAGCGGCGAGTGTCAACGGCAAGTCAGTTGGCCTAGGCATTGAATTGCCGCACGAGCAGGGGCTCAATAAATACGTGAACCTCGGCATGGACTTCCGCTACTTCTTTGTGCGCAAAACCATGTTCGTTAAGTACAGCTCGGGCGCCATCGTATTTCCCGGCGGCTTTGGCACGCTCGACGAGATGTTCGAGGTTCTCACGCTGGTGCAGACGCACAAGGTCAAGCGCATGCCGCTCGTGCTGGTGGGCACCGAGTACTGGCAGGGCCTATTCGACTGGCTCAACGGCCCGGTGATGAGCACCGGTATGATTAGCCCGCTCGATCCGGATCTGGTACACATTACCGACGACCTCAACGAGGCCGTTGACATTGCGCTCAGCGGGCTGATGTAGATCAATCGTGCCCACGCGACATGAATACGCATGGCAATCTGATGTTATCTAACATCAGATTGCCATTTATATTGGGTATACTGGTGTAAAAGACGAGGGCGAGGAGGTCGCAAATGTCTACAGCAACAGTTAAGCCTACGACGGTTCGAATCGAAGAGGGGCTCAAGGAGCAGGCGACTGAGTTCTTGGATTCGGTCGGCCTCAGCCTCAATTCCTATCTCAATCTTGCCGTTCGGCAGCTGGTAAATCAGCGAAAGATTCCTTTTGAGATTGTAGGAAGGGCGGAGGTGCCCAACGAGGTGACGAGGCGCGCCATGGTGATCGCCGAGGCTCATGAGCTGGGGATTTTGCCGGACGATAGCCTGTCATTCAATAACGCTGATGAGCTTATGTCATTCCTCGATGAGGAATAGCGATGTTCGAGATTAAAGTCGAGGCTCAATTTAAGGTGGACTACAAACGAACGATGCGCATGCATCCGCAGCTAAAAAGTGAGTTTAAAGCGGCGGTTGCAGAGCTTGTGGCTCATGGGTCACTTCCGGCGGAGTATGGCGCCCACGAGCTCTCAAACCCGGGCGGAAACTACAACGGCCACATCGATTTCCACCTATCCGATGGCTTGGTCGATGTGGTCGTTCTTTATCTTCCCCATAAGACTAACCCAGTGATTAGGCTGGTGAGAATGGGCACTCATCAGGAACTGTTTCAGGGTCCGCTGGGCTGATCGCCGATTTCTAAGTTGCGGTGGAATAGGGATTGATTTGCGGCTGATAAGCCAAAAACAGTTCCTATTCCACCGCAAGTGGTAAAGGTGCCCCTAGTGGATGGGCTGGTAGCGGGGGCAGTAGCTGATGGCGATGGCGTCGACGCCTACATGGGTGGCGATGGTGCAGCCGATGGGGCCGGTGCCGGCGTCTACGTAATCCTGGCCCGCGAGTGCCTCGTTGACAAGTTCCTGCTCCTCGGCGGCGCCGGTCGTGAGCACACGCACGCTTGAGCCCGGGTGCTCGTCCAAAAACGCGAGGCAATCTGCCATGGTGTTGGCGACGATGCGCTTGGCGCCGCGGCCCTTTTTGATGGCCTTGATCTCGCCCGATTTCCACTCCGGCGAAACGGCCAGGCGAATGTTGAGCATCTGCGTGAGCTGGCCGGCAAGCTTGGGCGCGCGGCCGTTCTTAACGAGGTTCTCGAGCGTGCGGGGAATCAGCAGCAGGTGGGCGTCGGGCAGGGTCGCGCGGATCTGCGCCTCGGTCTCGTCCAGGCTGCGGCCGTCCTCGCGCATGGCCAGCGCGTACTCCACCAGCAGGCCCTCGGCGCCCGAGCCGGTGCGCGAATCGATGCAGCGCACGTCGAGCTCGTGGGTTTCGGCCGTCAGGCATGCGTTGGCATAGCAGGCGGACCACTCGCTGCATAGCGAGATAAAGATCGCGCTATCGTGGCCGTCGGCGCGTACGCGGTCGAAGAGTGCCTTGAACTCGCCGGCGCTCGGCTGCGAGGTGTGCGGCAGCTGCTCGGAGCCGGCCATGCGGGCGACGTACTCCTCGGCGGTAATCTGCACCTGGTCGAGCAGGTCCTCGCCCTCGATAATCACATGCAGCGGAATCACGTAAATGCCGAGCTCTTGGGCGCGGGCGGGGGAGATGTCCGACGTGGAGTCGGTTATGATGGCAAAAGACATAATTGCACCTTTCGTTGGGGCGCGGCAGCGCCGCCTTCTGAAAGCAAAGTGCGACAAGTATAGTGGAGTTGCTCTACATTGCTAGGTTCAATTGTTGAATAGTCAACAGTTTGAAGCGGTGGTGTGGAAATCATCAACTGGGGAAGAAGGGTGCCGATGGCGGCATTGCAACTTTGCGAGCGGCCGGTTGTGCTGTTCGATTTTGACGGCACGGTGGCAGATACGGGCCGGGCGGTGATGACCTCGACGCGCAAGACGCTTTCCGCGCGCGGGTTTTCGGAAGCGCAGATGGGTGATCTGCGCCGCATGATCGGGCCGCCCCTGTGGAAGAGCTTTCACGACTTTTACGGCTTTTCCCGCGAGGAGTCGCTTGTGGTGGCCGATGAGTACCGCGCCTTTTTTGATGAACTGGGACCGGAGGAGTATCCCGTGTTCAATGGGGTCCCCGAGCTGCTGGATGGGTTGGTCGCCCAAGGCAAACGTATGGCCGTGGCGACGTCGCGCATGGAGGCCAAGTGCATCGACATGGTGCGTGAGCTCGGGCTCTCTCAGTTTGAGGCGGTGATTGGCATGAATCCGCCGCAGGGACGCGAGACCAAGGCCGATTCGGTCCGCGATGCCCTGGCGGCGCTCGGCGCGACGGCCGACGATGCCGTGATGATCGGCGATCGCTTTAACGATGTGGAGGGCGCGCACGCAATGGGCGTGCCGTGCATCGGCATCTATTCGGGCGCGGCGGCGCCGGGCGAGCACGAGGCGGCGGGTGCCGATGCGGTGGTGCACTCGGTGGCCGAGCTTGCTAAACTTTTCGCTATCTAATGACGTAATGTGAGGGGCGAGCGCGCTCGCCGCTCATTGGTAAGGAGGTCGTCCATGAATCAGGTGGAGCAGAGCGTTGCCGAATATGTCGACGAGGTCTGGGAAGATGTCGTCGCCGATATCGAGCAGCTGGTGAGCTATCCGTCTGTGGCCGTTGCTGCCGATGCGGAGCCCGGTGCGCCGTTTGGCCGCCCGGTCCGTGATGCGCTCGATTGCGCGCTCGGCATTGCGCAAAAGCTCGGCTACCAGACGAGCGATGACGAGGGCTTTGTGGGCATCGCCGATATTCCGGGTCGCGGCGATAAGCAGCTCGCGACTATCTGCCATGTGGACGTGGTGCCTGCCGGCCCCGGCTGGAATACCGACCCATTTGCGATGGAGCGTCGCGAGGGCTGGCTGCTCGGCCGCGGCGTGATCGACGACAAGGGCCCGGCGGTGCTGTCGCTCTACGCTGGCGCTTATCTGCTCAAACACGGCATTGTGCCGCGCTATACCTTCCGCGCGCTGCTGGGCTGCGATGAGGAAGTGGGCATGTCCGACGTTCACCATTATCTGGAGAACCACGCAGACCCCGACTTTCTGTTTACGCCCGATGCCGAGTTCCCGGTCTGCAATGCCGAGAAGGGCCAGTTTGGGGCGACATTTGTGAGCTCCAAGATCGACGGCGGTCGTATTGTGTCCTGGAGCGGTGCCGAGGCGAGCAACGCCATTCCGTCGCAGTCTATCTGCGAGCTTGCGATTGACGCCGATGAGCTGCCGGCACCGGTCGAGAACGCCGACCGCCTGGAGATCACAGCACTCGACAACGGACATGCCCAGATTTTCGCCCACGGCATTGGCGGTCATGCCTCGATGCCCGAGGGAACGATCAATGCCGTCGGCCTCATCGTGGCGTATCTGCGCGAGGCCGAGGATGCGTTTGGTGCGCGCGACGAGCGCCTGCTGAGACCTGCCGAGCACGAGTTCGTCAAGTTCCTGGCTTTTGTGCATGCGGACGCCTATGGCCGCGGCCTAGGTATCGATGCGACGAGTCCGGCGTTTGGCCCGCTTACCTGCAACGCTGGCGTCACCCGCGTGGCGGATGGCCATATTGAGCAGGTCATCGACGTGCGCTTCCCCGACAGCACGAGTGCCGATACCATCCGCGAGCAGCTCGATCCGCTCGTGGGCCGTTTTGGCGTGACGTGCCGTGTGGGTCGTGCGAAGGTGCCGTTCTCGGTCTCTGCCGACGATCCGGCCGTGAAGGCGCTTATTGATACCTATAACGAGTTTACGGGCAAGCATGCTGAGCCCTTTGCCATGGGCGGCGGCACGTACGCACGCAACTTTGCCCGCGCCGTCTCGTTTGGCCCCGAGGAGACCGGCCTGGAGCTGCCCGCATGGGGCGGCCAGATGCACGGCCCCAATGAGTGCGCCAACGAGGAACAGCTCAAGCAGGCGCTCAAGATTTATATCGTGGCGATCTTACGTTTGAACGAGCTTGAGCTTTAAGGCTGCGGCGTTTTAACAACTTAGCACCCCTTTCGTCCGGGCTTTTTAAGTTGCGGTGGAATAGTTCCTAGAATGGGCCATTTGATGGCCAAGCAGGAACTATTTCACCGCAACTTTGTTTTTATTGGTGTAAAAGGCGGGTCATGCTTGGTGGCGGGTTTGTTATCCGTTTGTAAAGGCTGGGCAGAGCTTGCGGTAAGGGTCTATCAAATGTCCGTAAGAAACCGCAGATAAGGCGGTCGTCGCCCGATCGAGACCGTATCTTTCCAAACAGCAAAGCGGGCAGGGTGCCCGCGAGTCGCATGTATGAAAGGAAGATCATGCTCGATCAGGCTTATTCTCGTCGTCAGTTCCTCGGCCTCGCTGGTGGTCTTGCCAGCATCGTCGGTCTCGGTCTCGTTGGTTGCGGCGGCTCCAACGCCGCCAACACCGCTGCTGAGGGCAGCGCCGCTGCTGCCGAGTCCGTCTCCGGCGAGGTGACCTACGACGGCGCCTCCTCGTTCCAGGCTCTCGTCGAGGCTGCTGCCGAGAAGTTTATGGATGCCAATCCCGACGTCTCCGTCTCCGGTTCGGGCAACGGTTCGGGCAAGGGCCTGACCGCTGTTGCCGCCGGCACCGTTACTATCGGTAACTCCGACGTCTTCGCCGAGACCAAGCTCGAGGCCGATCAGGTCAAGAACCTCGTCGATCACGAGGTCGCCGTCGTGGGCATGGGCCCTGTCGTCTCCAAGAACGTCAAAGTCGATGACCTGTCCCTCGAGCAGCTCAAGGGCATCTTCTCCGGCCAGATCACCAACTGGAAGGAGGTCGGCGGCGACGACGCCAAGATCGTCGTCCTCAACCGCAAGGCAGGCTCCGGCACCCGCGCCACCTTCGAGGCCGCCGTCTTTGGCGACGAGGCCGTCGACTTTAAGGGCGACGCCGAGCTCGACAAGTCCGGCGACGTCCAGACTCAGATGGGCAGCACCGACAATGCCATCTCCTACCTCGACTTCTCGCACTTCGACGACTCCAAGTTCAACGCCATCAAGGTCGAGGGCGTGGAGCCCAAGAGCGCAAACGTCACCGACGACTCCTTCAAGATCTGGGCTACCGAGCACATGTACTGCGCGAAGGACGCCGACGAGGCCACCAAGGCCTTCCTGGAGTTCATGCTTTCCGACGACGTCCAGGGCAAACTCGTCGAGGAGCAGGGCTTTATCCCCGTCTCTGCCATGAAGGTCGTCAAGGACGCCAGCGGTAAGGTCTCTGCTAAATAAGCAATCGCCCCGGAAAGGTTTGCAATGGCAAAACAGCTGCCAAAGCGCGAGCTTGAGAACGTGGGCCTGGGCGTCACGGGTGCGTGCGTAGCGCTCGTGACGCTTGTCGTTGCCGCGCTCATCTTTATGGTCGCCCAAAAGGGTCTCTCGGCTTTTCTCAAGGACGGCGTCTCGGTCGTCGAGTTTTTTACCGGTACCAAGTGGGACCTGGCCAACACGGCCGAAAACGGCCTGCCCTATACCGGTGCCCTGCCCCTGATCGTCACCTCGTTTGCGGTCATGGTGCTCTCCACGCTTATCGCGCTGCCCATCGCCATCGGCTCTGCCATCTTTGCGGTCGAGATCCAGCCTAAGTTTGGCTCCAGGGTTTTTCAGCCGCTCATTGAGCTTTTGACCGGTATTCCCTCGGTCGTCTTTGGCCTGATCGGTTTTCACGTGGTCGTCGGCCTTATGAAGAGCGTTTTCCACGTGAGCACAGGCCTGGGCATCTTGCCCGGCGCCATCGTGCTGGCCGTCATGATTCTGCCGACGATGACCACGCTTTCGGTCGATGGCCTGCGCGCCGTGCCCGATAGCTACCGCCAGGGTTCGCTCGCGCTGGGCTACACCCGCTGGCAGACCATCTGGCACGTGGTGCTCAAGTCCGCCATGCCGTCGCTCATGACCGCGGTCATCCTTGGCATGACCCGCGCCTTTGGCGAAACGCTCGCCGTGCGCATGGTTATCGGCGGCATCGAGGCCATGCCGACGTCGCTGCTGTCGCCTGCCTCGACCATTACCACCACGCTCACCACGTCCATGGCGGTCTATGCCGAGGGCTCGGCCCAGGACGACGTTCTGTGGGCGCTCGGTCTGCTGCTGATGGGCATGAGCCTCATCTTTATCCTGATCATCCACCTTATCGGCCGCAAGGGGGCGAAGGCTCGTGGCTAGCACGCGTATCCACATCGACGAGGCGAGACTCGGGCGTGTCCAAAAGCAGGACCGCATCGCCACGGGCGTGCTGACGGCGATTGTCGCCATCGTCATGCTTATCGTCGTCTCCATGGTGGCCTACATCCTGTTCGAGGGTATCTCGACGCTGTTCCAGCCGGGCTTTCTCACGCAGCCCGCACGCGCCAACGGAACGCAGGGCGGCGTGCTCTACCAGCTGTTCGACTCGTTCTATCTGCTGCTGATCACCCTGGTCATCTCGGTGCCCATCAGTCTGGGCGGCGCGGTCTTTTTGGTTGAGTACGCGCCCGATGGGCCCATCCGCGACATCGCCTCCACCGCCATCGAAACGCTGTCCTCGCTGCCCTCCATTGTCGTGGGCATGTTCGGCTTTCTGGTGTTCTCGGTGCAGCTGGGCTGGAAGTACTCCATCATCTCCGGCGCCGTCGCGCTCACCATGTTCAACATCCCCATCCTGGTGCGCGTGATTCAGCAGGCGCTCGAGGACGTGCCGCAGGCCCAGCGCGATGCGTGCCTGGCCATGGGCCTCACTCGCTGGGAGGCCACACTGCACATCCTGATTCCCGAGGCCATGCCCGCCATCGTGACCGGCATCGTGCTTTCGGCCGGCCGCGTGTTTGGCGAGGCCGCGGCGCTGCTCTTTACCTCGGGCATGAGCTCGCCGGTTCGCCTGAACTTCTTGAGCTTTAACCTGTCGAGCCCCACCTGCGCCTGGAACGTGTTCCGTCCCGGCGAGTCGCTGGCCGTGCACATCTACAAGATCTATGGCGAGGGCAGCCCCGAGGCCCAGCAGATCGTCTGGGGCACCGCGGCACTGCTGATGATTTGCGTGCTGCTGTTTAACGTAGTCGCCCGTATCGTGGGCAAGCAACTGGCAAGGAAGATGACGGCCGAATGAGCGATATGAATGCAACGCGCGCAACCGAGGCGGCCACGTCCGACACCCAGGACTTTCTGTCGAGCGTGGGGGAGAGCGAGAGGCGCGTGCGCGTGAGCGGCAAGGCCGTGAGCGACGAGGTCGTGGTCTCCACCAAGGACGTCAACGTGTACTATGGCGACCACCATGCGCTGCACAATACGTCGCTCGACTTCCATAAGGGCGAGATCACGGCGCTCATCGGGCCTTCGGGCTGCGGTAAGTCGACCTTTTTGCGCAGCCTCAACCTTATGAATCGCGAGATTCGCGGCTGCCGCGTGGAGGGCGAGATCAACTACCGCGGGCGCAACGTGAACACCAGGACCGAGAACACCTACGAGCTGCGTCGCTCCATCGGCATGGTGTTCCAGCAGCCCAACCCCTTCCGCAAGTCCATTCGCGACAACATCACCTTTGCGCCCAAGCGCCACGGCATCACCGACCGTGACGAGCTCGACCGCATGGTCGAGGAAAGTCTGCGCGGTGCCGCGCTGTGGGACGAGGTCAAAGACAAGCTCGACAAGAGCGCCTACGCGCTTTCGGGCGGTCAGCAGCAGCGTCTGTGCATTGCGCGCACGCTGGCGCTCAACCCCGACGTGATCCTGTTCGACGAGCCCTGCTCGGCGCTCGACCCCATCTCGACGTTGGCGATCGAGGACCTGATGTCGTCGATCGTTGCCGACCGTGCCATCGTCATCGTGACGCACAACATGGAGCAGGCGTCGCGCGTGTCCAACCGCACGGCGTTCTTCTACATGGGCGATATGGTCGAGTACGACGAGACCGACGAGATTTTCCAACGGCCCAAGGATAAGCGGCTGAATGATTACCTCACCGGCATGTTCTCCTAGTCCGGGACATGCTTGAGGCCCGCGGCGGCCACGGTTGCCGCGGGACTGATTGGAGAGGCGGGTCATCTCTTTTGCGAGATGGCCCGCCTTTTTGCTCTGCGACCGAAACGACCACCACAAAGGGGACAGGCACCTTCGTGGTGGTTTGGGGTGGGGCTCGCTGCTATCATGGACAACGTTGAATTTCTACGAAGGAGCAGGGCATATGGCGATTCTTTTGGGATGCGATTCCGTCAGCCTAGAGTTTCCCACCAAGCATATTTTCGATAGCGTGACGCTCGGCGTGGGCGAGGGCGACCGCATTGGTATTGTCGGTAAAAACGGCGACGGCAAGTCGACGCTGCTGAGCGTGCTCGCCGGCACGTTGGAGCCCGACGACGGCCGCGTGACGCACCGCCGCGGCACGACGATCGGTCTGCTCGGCCAAAAGGACAATCTGGTCGATACCGACACCGTGCATCATGCCGTCGTGGGCGACACGCCCGAGTATGAGTGGGCGTCGAGTCCGCGTACGCGCCAGATTCTGGCCGGCCTTATTAGCGATGTGCCCTGGGAGGGCACGGTGGGCGAGCTTTCGGGCGGCCAGCGCCGTCGCGTGGACCTCGCGCGCCTGCTGATTGGCGACTACGACGTGCTTATGCTCGACGAGCCCACCAACCACCTGGACATGCGCACCATCAACTGGCTCGCGCGTCACTTAAAGGCCCGTTGGCAGCGCGGTCAGGGCGCCATGCTCGTGGTCACGCACGACCGCTGGTTCTTGGACGAGGTCTGCACCAGTATGTGGGAGGTCCATGACGGCCAGGTCGATCCCTTCGAGGGCGGCTATTCGGCATACATCCTGCAGCGCGTAGAGCGCGACCGCATGGCCGCGGTTACCGAGGAGCGCCGTCGCAACATGGCGCGCAAGGAGCTCGCGTGGCTAAGCCGCGGCGCCCAGGCGCGCTCCACCAAGCCCAAGTTTCGCGTGGATGCCGCTCGCGAGCTCATCGCCGACGCACCGCCCGTGCGCGACGAGCTGGAGCTCAAGCGCCTCGCCGTGAGCCGCCTGGGCAAGCAGGTTATCGATGTGGTCGACGTGGACGCCGGCTATGCGGATACCGATGGCGCGCCCAAGCAGGTGCTCACCGATGTGACCTGGCTCATCGGCGCGGGCGACCGTTATGGTCTTTTGGGCGAGAACGGCGCCGGCAAGTCGTCGCTGCTCGATGTGATTCAGGGCAAGATTGCGCCCACGCGCGGCCGTGTGAAGATTGGCCAGACAGTGCGCTTCGGCGTGCTGTCGCAGCAGCTCGAGGAGCTCGAACCCTACATGGGCGACACGATTCGCGAGGTGCTCAGCAACTATAAAAAGTACTACGTCATCGACGGCAAGGAGACTTCACCCGAGAAGCTCTGCGAGCGTCTGGGCTTTACGACGCAGCAGCTCTGGAGCCGCATCGGCGATCTTTCGGGCGGCCAGCGCCGTCGCCTGTCGCTGCTGCTGACGATCCTGGACGAGCCCAACGTGCTCATCCTGGACGAGCCCGGCAACGACCTGGATACCGACATGCTGGCGATTGTCGAGGACTTGCTGGACGGCTGGCCCGGCACGCTGATTCTGGTGACGCACGACCGCTTTTTGATGGAGCGCGTGACCGACCAGCAGTGGGCGCTGCTCGACGGCCACCTGACGCATATGCCCGGCGGCGTCGACCAGTACCTGCGCCTGTGCAACGCCACCGCCGAGGGCGAGCCCGTGGGTGCACCGAGCGCCAAGACCGGTACGTTCGACACCGGTGCCGCGGCGGCTGCGGCCGAAAAGCCCAAGTCGAGCGGTCAGCCCAACGGCCTTTCCAATGCCGAGCGCCAAAAGCTCCGTCGTGAGGTGAGCTCGCTCGAGCGCAAGATGGAAACGCAGCGCGCTCGCGTGGAGGAGGCCGAGGCCGCCATGGCCCAGGTCGATCCCACCAACTACACGGCGCTGGGCGAGCAGCAGGCAAAGATCGACGAGGCCCACGCCGCCATGGACGAGCTGGAGATGGCGTGGCTCGAGGCGAGTGAAAAGCTCGAGGGCGAGGAGTAGGCGAGGATGATCAAGGCCGCGTTTTTTGATATCGACGGCACGCTGCTGAGCTTTGAGACGCACCGGATTCCGGCGTCGGCGCAGCAGGTGCTCGACAGCTTTCACGAGCAGGGGATTGCGTGCGTCATTGCCACGGGTCGCCCGACCTACCAGATGCCCGATTGGCTGTTCGATCTTGGTTGGGATGCGTACATTACGCTTTCGGGCCAGCACTGTTTTGATGCCGAGGGCGTTTACCGTAGCTGCCCGATCGATCCGGACGACGTTGCGGTGATTGTGGACCAGGTGGCCGAGGGGCGCTACGACTCGCTGTGCATGCAGGGCGAGAACTCGTTTGTGAACCGCCTGTCCGAGCGCGTGGTGACGGCCGGCAGCAACGCGGGAATTGTCTACCACGAGGAGCCGTTTGAGCACGCCTTTGACGCGCCGGTCTACCAGTTTTGCGCCTTTGTGGATCCGGCCGACGAGCATATCGTGACCGACGCCGTGTCGCATTCGCTCACCACGCGCTGGTGCGACCTGTTCTGCGACATTATTCCCGCTAACGGCGGCAAGGACCTGGGTGTGGCAGCGACGCTGGAGCGCCTGGGTGTCGACGCGAGCGAGGCGATCGCCTTTGGCGACGGCGAGAACGACCTGTCGATGTTCTCGGCCGTGGGCACAAGTGTGGCCATGGGCAACGCGCAGGATACCGTGAAGGCCGCAGCGACCTACGTGACGACCGCCGTGGACGACGACGGCATTTACAGCGCCGCCAAGCACTTTGGGCTACTGTAGCTGCGGCCGGCACTTAGGGACGTTCTTTTTCTGCCGGCAGCTGGGGACACTCCTTGCGGGGCGTCCCCATTTTGTTTTCGTCCCGCATGTTTTGTGAAACACGGCTAACTTTTAGGCAAAGTAGTAAGACATGGGCAACTTTTGCGGTAAAGTAAATCAAGCAAAAGTATCCAAAGGCTAACTAGAAGCCATCGCGAAAGGCGGCCCATGGCCCTGCGTGAATCCGGAGAAGACTATCTCGAATCGATCTACGTTCTATCGGAACGTCAGGGCATCGTGCGCTCGATCGACGTTGCCGAATACTTGGGCGTAACCAAAGCAAGCGTCTCTAAAGCCATGGCGGCCTTGGAGAGCACCGGCTACGTGGAGATGGGCAAACGCGACGTGCATCTGACGGAACGCGGTCTTGAGGTTGCCCGTCAAATGTGGGAGCGCCACTGCTTTTTTGTAGGTCTGCTAGAGGACGCAGGCGTAACGCCCGAGGTCGCGTCGCAAGAGGGCTGCCACATGGAGCACTGCCTGAGCGAGGAGAGCTTCGAGAAGCTAAGATCGATGCTGAGACGGGACAGCGACCGGGACCAGTAGACCCGCCAACCAAGTCCAACTCAGACAAGGAACCCCGCCAACAAGCGATGCCCAAGAACCACCAGCAACGTCACCGCAGGCCGGGACCGGGCTTGGTTTTGAAAACATTCCGCAGACCAGAAGCGCCCCCGTTCGTAGCTCCGAAGGAGCAGAACGGAGGCGCTTCATTGGTCGAGGACGTTTTCAAAACCAAGCCCGGTCCCGGCCGGAGGGACCACAGGCGCTACAGGTTCTTGACACCCATCGCGCGCATGGCGTTCAGGATGGCGATGATCGCCACGCCTACGTCGCCAAAGACGGCAAGCCACATATTGGCGATACCCAGCGCTGCCAGCACAAGGATCAGCAGCTTAATGCCCAGCGCAAAGATTATGTTCTGCCAAACAATCGACATGGTCTTGCGCGCCACGCGGATCGCGCGGGAAATGTTGGACGGCTTGTCATCCATGAGCACCACGTCGGCGGCCTCAATCGCAGCGTCGGATCCCATGGCGCCCATGGCAATGCCCACATCGGCACGGGTGAGCACGGGCGCATCATTGATGCCGTCGCCCACAAAAGCGAGCTTGCCCTTGCCGCTTTCGGCCGCGAGCAGCGCTTCAACACGCTCGACCTTGTCGCCCGGCAGCAGCTGCGCGTGGAACTCGTCGAGCCCCAACTGTTCGGCAACGGACGTAGCTACTTCCTCGCGGTCGCCCGTGAGCATAACGGTGCGCTTGACGCCGGCGGCGTGCAGGTCGCGGATCGTCTGCTCGGCATCGGCCTTGACGGTGTCTGCAATCACGATGTGGCCGGCATACGCACCGTCCGCGAGCACGTGGAGGATGGTACCGACGACCTCACAGTCCGGCGCTTCAACGCCGGCTGCGGCGAGCATCTTGGCGTTGCCGACAACGACGTGCTTGCCATCGATGGTCGCTGTCACGCCATGGCCCGCGTCGTTGGCGGAGTCGCTCACGCGCTTGGGGTCGACCTCGCCCAGGTAGGCGGCGCGTACCGACTGCGCGATGGGGTGGTCGGAGAATGACTCGGCGAGGGCTGCGACTTCAAGCAACGATTGCTCGGTATAGCCAGCCTCGGGGTGCACCGCGACCACCGAGAATGTGCCATTGGTGAGCGTGCCGGTTTTGTCGAAGACGACGGTGTCCACGTCGGCGAGCGCCTCGAGGTAGTTAGAACCCTTGATGAGAACGCCCAGCTTGGACGCGCCGCCAATGCCGCCAAAGAAGCTCAGCGGCACGCTGATCACGAGCGCGCACGGGCAACTGACGACCAGGAAGGTCAGGCCGCGCAGGATCCAATCGGACCAAGCGCCAGTCACCAGGCCGCCGCCAAGCGCGAGCACCGCGGCAGCGCCGGTGACGGCGGGGGTGTAGACGCGGGCAAAGCGCGTGATGAAGTTTTCGGTGCGCGCCTTCTTTTCGCTGGCATTCTCTACGAGCTCCAGGACGCGCGCGACGGTGGACTCGCCAAACGGCTTGGTGGTACGCACGCGGATGAGGCCCGTCATGTTGATGCAGCCGCTGATGATATCGTCGCCGGACTTGGCGGGGCGGGGGACCGACTCGCCCGTGAGCGCGGCGGTGTCGAGCTGGGTTTCGCCCTCGACGATGATGCCGTCGATAGGCACGCGCTCGCCGGGCTTGACGACGATCACGGTGCCGACGGCGATGTCATCGGGAAAGACCTGTTCGAGTGTGCCGTCGGCTTGCTCGACGTTAGCGTAGTCGGGCGCGATGTCCATCATGGCACTGATCGACTTGCGGCTCTTGCCCACGGCGTATGCCTGGAACAACTCGCCGACCTGGTAGAACAGCATGACAGCGGCGCCTTCGGCCATGTGCGGGTCGGTGTCGGGGAAGAGCACCATGGCAAACGCGCCGATGGTCGCGACGGCCATGAGGAAGCTCTCGTCGAAGGCCTTGCCGCGGCGGATGTTATTGAATGCCTTTTGCAGTACGTCGTAGCCGGCAATCAAAAACGGCACGAGGAACAGCACAAAGCTGGCGTAGATGTTGCCGGGCTCCCCAAATGCGATAGTGAGGGCGCCGAGCTCGTCGAGGGCATAAACAACGGCAAAAATGCCCAGTGCTATCAGGATGCGGTTGCGCTTATGCTCAAGGGACTCTTTCTTCTTGCGCTTCTTCTTTTTCTTTTTGGGATCGGCGGCTGTCATGATTCAAACCTCTCATTTGAGTTTATGAACACTCGCTCATATAATTTCGCGAGCAAAGGCCGCGGCAAGCGCGGCCTCGCAGGTCAACGTATGCGCGGGTTAGAGAATGATCTCGCAGTCCGGCTCGGCGTCGGCGGTGAACTCAACGACGCGGTCCAGGACCTCGTCGAACTTGGCGTCGTCGGCCTCGAGCGTCAGCTTCTGGGTCATAAAGTTGACCGAAACGGACTTGACGCCATCGAGCTTAGCCAGCTCGTCCTGAAGTTCACGCGCGCAGTTGGCGCAATCGATCTCGTCGAGCTTGAACTGCTTTTTCATGGTGGGTTCCTTTCCCTGTGTTAGCGGTCTGGGTGCCGGCCGCGCTGATACCGTGGTTGATTGCTATTCGCAGATATGGCTCATGCCCTGGTTAAGCATGGTGTAGACGTGATCGTCGGCAAGCGAGTAGAGAATGTTGCGGCCGTCGCGGCGGAACTTGACCAGGTGCGACTGCTTAAGCGTGCGCAGCTGGTGCGACACCGCAGACTGCGAGGTCGCGGTCGCTTCGGCGATGTCAGCCACGCAGAGCTCGCGACCCATGAGGGCATAGAGAATCTTGATGCGCGTGGTGTCGCTGAAGACCTTGAACAGGTCGGCAAGGTCGTAGAGAAGCTCCTCGTCGGGAAGGTCCTCGGGCGAGCAGGTGGTGGGGACGATCGGCTCGGTGGCCTCGATGCCAGTCTTTGTTTCATCAGCGTGGCTGCTCATTGCAACATCCTTTCATATGAACATGCGCTCATATAACTTACTTCCGATTATATGAGCGCATGTTCATATGTCAATGACGTTCAGGTAATTCGTCGCACAAAATGATGGGGAATAGTGGACGAGATTCCGGACTGAGCGGTTTTGATAGCCGATGCCGGGGTGGGTGCCCCCGCGCCGTGCAAAAATTGGAGTATTCTGCAACTATAGAGGGTCCGTTAATCTATTCCAGGCCAAATAAAGCCGCTCAAGAGTTATCCAAGGGCGGCAAACAGACAAGGTCTTCCTCAAATGTTGCCTAACGTTCTCGTTCGATAGCGTTTTTGTTTCTCATTTGGATTAACTTGTGGGTGCTGGAGGGCCGACCCTGCTGAATACTCGCAATTTTGCACATCGCTAGGGTACCCACCTTGTTAGCCGGTCTAGCTTCCGGCCCCGAAGATTCTGCCCTCGGGCGCGAGGCTGCTTATTTGGGCAAATGATGGGCTGTCGGATTCGACAGTCTGCATGTCATCGATTGCCGAACTTCATTTATTGTCGGGTCATCCAGCGTGATACCTTCGAGTGTTGCTTTTTCGAGGTCGATTTGTTGACGATCTTCGGAATCCTGGCGAAGCTGCTTCTGAATTCGCTTTTTCTCTTCTATAAACCTTCTGAGCACAAACTGTCTCAGGTCCTCTTGCATGATTTGAAAGTCTTTTGGCAGACGCGAGGGGCGTATGCTCTCTTTCCGTTGGATCGCCTCCATGACCCTAACGAAAGCGCTGGCATGCATAAAGGAATAACGACTGACGGTGATGATTCCGTATCCCATGGACGCAAGCGCATTCTTGCGCTCCTCATCGATGGCGCGGTCTTCTTCCGCGTCATGATAAAGCCCGTTGTATTCAATGTCTGTGCGAGATTTCTTTAGATACGCATCCATAAAGAACTTTTTGCGTCTCGTGAGATTCTTTGCGGCAGCGGTGACCTGCACCTCGTAATCGGTCTCAATTCCCTTAATACCAAGCCCTCCTTCGCTTTTGGGCAGCGTTAGCATCATGACAAAGGCCGTTTCCATAGGAGACCGGCATCCGTCGCGCACACATTGGATCGCCTTTCGGGCAAGGGCCAGACCGTCGCATCTGGTAATGGAATTAAAGAACTGTTTCAACCTCTCGGTCGAGGTGAGCGCGAAACGCTCGTTATAAGAGGTGGAAGAGCCGGTTCCAAGGGAGTAAACGCCGCACAATTCAAAGTAGTACTCCACCAGTTCGCGAAAAGGGAGATAGGTGGCGGCCTGAAGTGCGCAAAGCTCAACGCCAACAATGAAGATGCCATCTTTGAGCTCTATAAAGCGTGAGTTCGAGAATCGTTTTGACGAAACGTGGCATTGACAGTTCATTGCATAGCGCGCATTCCTGCGATCAAATACCATTACCTCGAGGCAATCATTTGCGTCAGGGGAAACATCGTGTTTGGTGAGCCATTCTGCGGCTGCGTCAAGGAGCGTTCCGGTGGGACATGATCCGTAAATCGCGGCAGGGTTACAGGGCTCGGTGTCTTTCGCAGACGCCGAATGCGCGGCCTGGTAGACCGCTTTTGCAGTGGTATGTGACAATACGATACTCATGGTATATATCGTGTCAGCTAATGCCGTGTTGATGGCGCTGAGTGGGAAAGTCGTTTTAGGGGCCTAACCAAATGCTGTCCAAAAGCTTGACGCAATTATGGGTTGGCACGCCTAAAATCAATGTTATCGCAGCTTAGCTATAGCATATAAAAACTCAATTGCTGCACATTTGATATCGATGCATCGCCATCCGACAACGAATTACGTGTCGGGAATTGGCCGAAATCGTTCAAAATGAGGGTTCAGAATTTGTGATGGCAGATCTATCTGTGGAACGTAGGGCGGCCCCGCTGCGGTGTTTCCCGCTGCGAGGCCGCTCGTGAGCAAGCAGTGTTTGTCGCAGGCGTTGCTATTTCGCGAATAGGTTCTTGAGGTTGAACTCGGCCTGTACCGTGCGGAGCATGAGGTCGGTGTCGTCCAGACCCAGATGCTGCTCGTTGGCGTCGGGCGCGAGGGTGCCGCGACGGCGTGCCCAGTTCTCGAGCGCGGCGGGGGCGGACTCGCGGGGGAGCGAGCGCACGTCGGCGTCCAGGCTGCGGCAGATCTGGCGCGAGTCGATGACGATGATCTTACCCGCGCGGCGTGCCTCGGCGTAGCCGTCCAGGTGGATCTTGAACCAGCTGTCCTCAAACGCGGCGTTGTGTGCCATGTACGGGTACTTCTTCATGAGCTTGAGCAGCTGCTTCTGCAGTTCCTTGTTCTCGCGGAACGGCTTTTTGCCGTCGATGTCGTTCCAGGTGATGTGGTGGATATTCGACAGCGGTACATCCTCGCCGCGGTAGATGTCGGGCAGGCCACAGTAGTGCGCCTCGGCGTCGTGCGGGATGGCGTCGCTGGTGAGTTCCATGATCTCCCAGCCGACGTTGATGATATAACCGCGTTCGGGTGCACGGCCGGTGGTCTCGATGTCGACACCGAGCACGGTGCCCTGGATGGGCTTGCGGGCGTAGGCCACGCCGAGCGCGTCGCGGTCGCCGCGGATTTCGCGCATAACGGACGCGGCGGTGCGCTTTTGCATCTTGCCGATGGCGGCGCAGGTGTCGGCATCGGACAGGCCGCGCGAGAGCGTCGCGGGCGTCACGTTGCGCAGACGCGCCTCGCCAATCTGGTCGCACAGGTCGCGGTTGCGGTCGGCCAGGTCGCGCACGGTGGCAAAGTCGAAGCCGGGGTCGCCCTCGGCGGTAAAGTACTCGGTCTCGAGCACCTTGAGGGCCTCCTCGCCCTTCTGGCGCTCGGACTCCATGGCGCCGTGGTCGCCGTAGATAAACATGGGGATAAACGGCTGGCGCTCGTATTCGAGTGCTTGCGATACGTTCATATGCTACTCCTTGGACGGGCCGCGTTGTGCGGCTCGAGGCTACTGAGTTATGGCGAGATGATAGTTTACCATAGGCAACTATTGGCACCGCGCCCGGGACAACTACAATACCCTAGTTGACCGCTAGGACTTTTACAATGCTGCCGAAAGACACGAAAGGTTCCATCCGTCATGGATTTACTGATTGATATTCTGCTCGACGCCGGCAAGGACACGCTGTCGCTGGTGCCGTTTTTGTTGGTGACGTATCTTGCTCTCGAGACACTTGAGCACGTTGCGGGCGACCGCGTCAACGGCGCTATCAAGCGTGCTGGTGCCGCGGGTCCCGTGGTTGGCTCGCTGCTGGGCATGGTGCCGCAGTGCGGCTTTTCGGCCATGGCGGCCACGCTGTACGCCGGCCGTGTCGTGACCTTGGGCACGTTGGTGGCGGTGTTCCTTTCGACCTCCGACGAGATGCTGCCGCTGTTGCTTGCCGAGCAGGTTCCCGTGCAGACTATGGCGATGCTTTTGGCTTCGAAAGCGCTGATCGCACTGGTCACGGGTTTTATCGTGGACGCTGCCATTCGCGGCCTGCGCCGTAACGCCCGCGCGCACGCGGCGATTCGCCGTACCGTGCTGGGAACCGCGGCCAATCCGGCCCACGTGAACTGCGCGCACGACGACCACAGCGGCGGTGACATCATCGACGAGGTGGCCGAGGCGGGCGTGAGCGCCGACCACATCCACGAGCTGTGCGAGCGCGACCATTGCGGATGTGATGAAGACGAAGACGAGCACGAACACGGACATGGCCACGATCACGGTCATGAGGGCGAACATGAACACCATGATGGTCACGGTCACTCTCACTCCCACGAAGGGACGCCTGTCCTGTCGATCATCCGCAGTGCGATCTCGCACACCGTGCAGGTCTCGGTATTCATTTTTCTGGTGACGCTGATTCTGGTCGCCGTGCTCGAGACGTTCGGCGAGTCCGCGATCGAGCAGTTCCTGCGCGGCAACGAGACACTCGCTGTCCTGGGTTCGGCGCTTGTCGGGCTGATTCCCAATTGCTCGGCGAGCGTGGTCATTACACAGCTGTATCTGGAAGGCGCGCTACAACTGGCGCCGATGCTCGCCGGCACGCTCATTTCCGCCGGCGTGGGTTATCTGGTGCTGTTCCGCACCAACCGCAGCGCCCGCGAAAATGCCGTGTTCCTGATCATGATGTACGTCATCGGCGCTGGCTGGGGCCTCATCCTCTCCGCCGTTGGCCTCTAAGTGGGCCTAAAAAATGGGCTTCAAATAGCCATGCTCAGCGCCTGCGCAATGCGGCGACGCATGGCATTTTGAAGCCCGTTTTTTGTTGAGCCATGGATTCCGAGCGCTCACACCGCTCAAAACAAAAAGGTAGATTTTAGGCATGTCTCAAAAATCTACCTTGGTTAGTGCAGCAACTCGGTGAGGTTGCGTTTAAAGCGGGCGCGGTCTTCGCTGGTAAATGCTGCCGGACCGCGAGTGCGTCCGCCGGCGCGGCGTACCTTCTTTTCCTCGTGGCGAATAAACAGCTGCATGTCGATAGTCGCCTTGTCGTACACGCGCCCGCGCACACCGATGGCGGCGGCATCGCGCCCGAGCACCATGCTCGCCAAGCCAATGTCCTGCGTCACGACCACGTCGCCCGCCTGCAGGCGTTCGACAATGGCAAAGTCGGCGCTGTCGGCGCCCACGCTCACGTCGAGCGTCGTGACCCAAAAGCCGCGTCGCGCGTGCTCGGCATCGCGCGGGTCGTCGCGGCGAATGTGTCGTTCCAGGTTTTGCGTGCTATTGCCGGCGATAACAACGGCGACGCCCGCCCGCCGCGCGCAGTCAATCGACTCGCGCGTGACCGGGCAGGCGTCGGCATCAATAAAGAGCGTTCGCGGCATCTAGTGCACCAGTTTGCCAAATTGAATGGCGCGAACAATGAGCGTTACGCCAAACACCAGCAGCGCGGCGCCACTAAAGATGACAAGCATCTTGGCCGACCACAGCGGATAGATAAACACGAACATGCCGGCGATGATGGAGAGTGCACCGCTCAGGATGGCAAGGGCGCGGTTGGACGAAAGCTCGGACTCCAGAATGGACATGACACCTTCGACAATCCAGCCAAAGCCGGCCACGATAACCACCATCGTGGTGAGTGTCGCGGTCGAGAAGGCCTGGTTGCGCAGGATTATGACGCCGCCCAGGATAATGAGTAGGTTGGAGATGATGCTCGTCACGCGCCAGCCAGTGGGCAGCAGCGGCTCAAAAATGGCAGTGAACAGCCTGATGGCAGCGGTGATTACAAAGTAAAAACCCAGGACGGTCGTCAAAAAGACGAGGGACTTGGCGGGTGCAAAAAGCAGCGCGATGCCAGCAATGAGCGCCACGACGCCCGTGATGGCGTAGATCCAGCGCACGGCCTTGACGGCTTTGCCCGCCATACTTTTCTCGTCAAATCCAAACTGGCTCAATTTTTGGTCATCGTTCCTAAAGATACCCATAACGTCTCCTTTCCGTGCGGCGTAAGCCTTGATCGTTACAACCAGTATCGCTTAAAGGCGCTGGCGTATGGGTCGGGGAGGGCGAAACGTAACCCAAAGGTCCCGAATTGTTTCCGTTGTTCCCCACGTCGCGGTTTTCTATTCAACAGGTGTAGAACATTGCAGCCCTGTTCGTTATTGCCTACGTTTTAGGTTAGATTTTCCTAAGGACAATTGGCTTGTATTGGGGGTCCCTATGAACGAAGCAGTTCCCGAGGCACCGTCGAGTGTCGAATCGATGGCAAAGCAAGGTTGCGAAAAGCTCGGTCTGGAAGCGTTTGATGCGCTGGTCCGTCGTGCCCGTACGTGCCGTCGCTTTGACGAGTCTATGCGCGTGCCGCGCGAGTTTTTGCTCGAGCTGGCGGAACTGGCGCACCTGGCTCCCTGCGGCGCCAATGCTCAGCGTCTGCGCTTTCACGTGGTGAGCGGTGCAGAGGACTGCGCGCGTGTATTTGACGAGCTTGCATGGGCCGGTGCGCTCAAGGATTGGCCGGGTCCCGATGAGGGCGAGCGCCCGACCGGCTACATCGCGATTCTTGCTGAGCGCGCCGTTCCGGGCAAGCCCGCCGCTCCCATTACCGATGTCGACACGGGCATTACCGCGCAGACGATGATGCTCGCCGCCCGCAGCGCCGCGCCCGAGGTGGCAGCCTGCATGTTCAAGGCCTTTACGCCCCACGCGATCGATGCCATGGGGCTCGATAACGACAAGTATGAGCTCAAGCTGATCATGGCGTTTGGCATTCCGGCCGAGACACAGGTGATCGATGCGATCGATTCCAACCCCGACGGCTCCATCAATTATTGGCGCGACGAGGCGCGGGTGCACCACGTACCCAAGCGTCCGCTTGCCGACGTGCTGCTGTAGTTGTGCGTCGTTGCGGTGCAATCCGGCGGCAAAATCACCACAAAGGCTCCTGTCCCCTTTGTGGTGGTAAGAGGGGAGGGTGTGTGGCAGATCTGTATTTGGTGCGGCATGGGCAGACTGAGCTCAATGTGCAGAGCATTTTGCAGGGCTGGCACGATTCGCCGCTTACGGCGCGCGGGCGCGAGCAGGCGCTGACGGCGCGTACGGCGTTTGCGGCGCGTGGCGTGGCCTTTGATCATGTGTATTCCTCGCCGTTGGGCCGGGCGCGGCATACGGCCGAGCTTATCGTTGGCGAGGGCCGTTCCATTGAGCTGGTCGATGACCTGCGTGAGTGGCATTTTGGCTCGCTGGAGGGCACATCAAATCGCGAGATGCCGCCGCAGCCCTGGGGCGATTATCCGGTGGCCTTTGGCGGTGAGTCGGAAGTGCAGCTTCAGTCGCGCATGGTCGCGGCGCTGTCCCGCATCATGGCCAGGCCGCAGCACGACTGCGTGCTGGCGGTTTCCCACGGCTCAGCCTGCCAGGAGTTTCTTGAGTATGTGACTGGCGGGGGAGAGCTACCCGACAACGGTGCCGTGCTTCATTTTGGCTATTGCGACGGGGCGTTTTCGCTCTTGGGTTGGTAACGAACGAAAGGACCCCTATGAATAAAGATCTGTATCTGGTCCGTCATGGACAGACGATATTCAACCTTAAGCGTATCATTCAGGGGTGGAGTGACTCGCCGCTTACGCAGTTGGGTTGCGACCAGGCGGCGCGCGCCGGCATGTTTTTACGTGCGCGCGGCATTGAGCCCGATCATGCCTACACCTCTACGCTTCATCGCACCGAGCAGACTATCGCCAACTTGTGGCCGGGCTTGGCGTACGAGCGCCTGGACGGCCTGCGTGAGTGGTTCTTTGGCGACTTTGAGGCCGAGCGCGTGATGCTTATGCCCGAGCGCCCGTGGCGCGACTTCTATCGGCAGTTTGGCGGCGAGGGCCAGATCCAGGTGCGCACGCGCATGGTGGCGACGCTGACCGATCTTATGCAGCGTCCGGACCATACGTGCGTGCTCGCGGTAAGTCATGGCTCAGCTATCAAGGAGTTTTTGGACCACGTGCGGGGCGCGGCGGCCGACGAGCGCGAACGCGTGCCGGGCAACTGCTCAGTGCTGCATTTTGCGTTTGACGATGCGGCCGATACGTTTGAACTGGTCGAAGTCTTTACGCAGGAAGACTACGCGCGCGAGCTGGGGCTAGAGCCGCTCGTGGCGGCGGCAGGTCCGCAGCGTGGATAACGCTGACGTTGCGGCCCGGTTTACCGGCGTAATTGTTTGATGCGAAAAGGGCGGAGGTGCATGCGTTTGCTGCATCTCCGCCCCTTGTTTGTTTGGATGCTGGGTTTTCCAGCTTAGCGTTTGAGTTCGCTAGAACCGTGAGACCTGGTGAGTGAGCAGACCCGTCGGAACCTGCGGCGCGCTGCCGCTGACCTGCGCGGCGGGGAACAGCACGGCTACAGCAAAGTTGAACGGCTCTTTGCCAGAGTAGGCGCCGGCAGCGCGGGCCTCGTCGGCCAGAATCTGCGATGCCCCAGCCAGTGCGGCGACATAGGCGGAGTCACCGGCGAACACCGGGTCGGGCGCCTGATCGAGCATGGCACGGATGGCGGCAACGGCGTCCTCGCGCTTGACCTCCCACACGCGATGTGTGACGCCCGCGGGATCGGTGACGGCGTAGAGCGATGCGCCCTCTTTGGCAGCGCTCAAAATGATATCCATGACGGGCGACGCCTCGTAGGCGAGCGACACGGGGCGCGGCTGCACCTTAAGCTCGGCGATCGCGCGCGCGGCGGCGAGTGCGTCGACGCTCTCGGCGGCAGCCTCGTCGCTACCCGTCAGTACGTTAACCGGGCAAATCGCCACGACACCCGTCGCGCGACCCGGCTCGCCCGAGCATTCGTACACGTAATACGCCGCGCCTGGATCCTTGAGCATTAGGCCGTCAGCAATGGCGCCGCGCAGGGCGTCGTTGCCGCTCAGGATACCGCCCATCGCAGGCAGCGCCTCGAGCACACGGTCCTGAGCCGGGCGGATGCAGGGAAACGGAAGTGCTTTCATGGGCGGTCCTAACGCGCGAGTCGGTTTGTTCGCGGCTTATTATGCCCCAACTTGGCCGCTTGCGTCCCAGAGCGTGTTATCGGCAAGCGCGATGAGCACGTTTTGGCAGCGAACGATATCGGCATGGGGCACATACTCGTCGGGCTTGTGTGCGAGCGCCAACGAGCCGGGGCCGTAGCTCATACAATTGCGGTTGCCTGTCTTGCCGGCAATGACGGCGGTATCGGTGTAGCCGGTAAAGAAGCCGACGGTCGTGTCCGCGTCCGTTACGTCATCGGCGGCACGCTTGAGCGCTGCTAGAAGGGGAGAGTTCGGGTCGCGCTCGATGGCGGGGCGGTCGCCCGTCACGGTGTAGCTGCCATGGCAACCGGGAACGGCGGCTTCGGCGACGGCGATGGCATGCTCGACCATATTGATTGCGGCGGCCGTATCGGTCGGCGGGGTCAGGCGCATGTCGACCCAGACTTTGGCGCGGTCGGGTACGACGTAGGGGCGATATCCGCCCTCGATTTGGCCAAACGTGATGGTCGAAGGCCCCAGCTCATCGTGCGCGGGCAGCGCCGCAAACGCGCGACGAAGCGAACACACGACCTCGGCCATGGCGGCGACGGCATCCGCGCCCTTCCAAGGCTGGCTCGCATGCGCCGTCACGCCAGCCATTTCAATCTCGAACCACGTACGCCCCTTGTGCGCCACCTGGATCTGTCCGTCGGTGGGCTCGGTGTCCAGCACCCATTCGCGCGAGCTGACCCAGCCAGCATCGATCGCGGCCTCTGAGCCGCGCATGAAGTCTTCCTCGTCGACCGAGCAGATGAGCGAAAAGCCGCGGCGTGGCAGCGCGCCATCCGCCGCCACGCGCTCGAGCGTATGGACCAGTGCGGCAATGGCGCAGGCCAGGCCACCCTTCATATCGCAGGCACCGCGGCCATAGAGTTTATCGTCGCGCACAACCGCCCCAAGCGGTTCGATGTCTGCGTCCCAGCCATCGCCCAAGGTGACGGTATCCATGTGGCAGATATAGATCAGCCGCGGCTCGTCGCTTTGGCCCGGCACGGTGACTTTAAGGTTGCGGCGCCCGGGCAGCACTTCGAGCTCCTCAATCTGCACGGCATCGAGCGCAGAACTATCAAGTTGTGCCAGCTGCTGCTCAATGAGCCTCTTAATGAAGCGCTCAATTTCATCCTCATACGCGCCCGGGTCTGAGCTGTCGATCCGCACAAGCTCCTGCGCAAGCCGCCAGGCAAAATCCTCATCAACCATATGCAACCTCACAATCAGTTTGCTTTCCAAACCGATTGTAAGCCTCCTGAGAGATCCGCGACGTGGGCGTGGCAGTATTTACCGTTCGCAGGCCGAGCCAGCGCGTTTGCCGTCCGGGCGGGTTCACAAGCGACGCAGCGGGTACGTACCCTTCATGGACGACATGCTGTGCGACATATCTGCCTTTCGGTATCACCGGATACCTCCACAGGTCTTGGCAATAATGCCGGACCTGCCCGATTCTGCGGACGATCCGCGCAGGGAGCACCTATGTGAGCATCCGCTCGTCACGCATTTCCTGGGCACCCCGTTACACGTGTTGGCGCAGGGCAGCTGCGGACGTAAGGGCGATCGCATTGTCAGGCATGTTTGGAACGGGGAGAGGCCGTTTGATTCCGTGCGGCAGACGGAGTTTGGCCTCGATGTTGCGTCCCCACTCTTTACCCTGCTGACCCTGGCTTCCTCGGTCTCAAACGAGCGTCTAATCATGTGCATGTATGAGATGTGCGGCACCTTTGCCGTGTGCAAGATTGCGCCTCAGGTAAAGTCGGCACTTGAGCAGGCATACGGGGGCCGGTGGGGTGACGCACGGTCGGGCTGGGAAAACGTAAAGGATGTCTCGGGGAATCCAACGGACTTGTGGAAACGACCTCCCTTGATCGAGCTCTCTGAGCTTACAGAGTTCGTCGATAAGGTCCGGGGGCTCCGCGGCGCTAAATCGTTCATACGAGCCGCGAAATGCATTACGGGGGTGGCAGCATCGCCGCTCGAGGTCCAGGCTTCGATGCTGTTTGGCCTTACGAGGTTGCGCGGCGGCGAAGGGCTGAGCCTTACCAATAACGTTGAGATTCGTATGACGCGCAGCGCCCGCCTGATTTCGGGGCTTGATAGGCGCTATGCCGATATCCTGCTGGCAAATAAGGACGGCAGCCGAGAGTGTCTGGTTGAATGCCAGGGTAAAGCCATTCACGGATCCATTGAATCCAAGATTTCGGACTCCGATCGAACGACGGCGCTGCAAGCGATGGGATATCCCGTCATTCTGATGACCTATGGTCAGCTGGCCGACTCCGATGCCTTCCGCGTGGTGATGGAGCTCATCATGTCCTATCTCGATGTGCCGCTGAAAGACAAGACGCCGCGACAGCAGGAGCTCGAACGGCGGCTTCGTGAGGAGATTTTTATCGATTGGGCAGGAATGTAGCCGCGCGGGTGGAAAACGGTCGCGCGGACTAGAGTTTTGGTCACAAAAAGACTTATATTTCGCCTTGGAGGGGCCTTAAAAATGCTATCTAGAATAAGTTGTTTCGGAAAATGGACAGTCAACTTACATTCGGCACATAGAGATCGATTTTTACCTACTAAAGTCCCTGATAAAGCTGTTTATCAAAGCGGGTGTGCTTAGCGACTTGAGCCTCACTATCGATTATCTGAAAAAACTTGTTATGGGTATCATTTTAAAGTCGTCCGGAGCAACAAAATCGGCCCCCGTTTCGTGAAAACGGGGGCCGAATGGGCTTCGTGGTCTGTCTGGCAGGATTGGCGCCGGCGCTATTTAATCACGCGCACACGATACATCGACGGAATATGCTTGAGTGCCTCGATCGTGCTGCCGTCCAGGTGCTCATCGGTGTCGAACATGGTGTAGGCGTTCTCGCCAGCGGACTCGTTGGTCATGCGCTGCACGTTGGCGTTGTCCTTGGCGAGAATGGCCGTGATCTGGCCGATCATGTTGGGCACGTTGGCATGCAGGCAGGCAATGCGGCTTGCGGCGCGCGCCTTGCCCATGCTGCAGGCGGGGTAGTTGACGCTGTGCGCGATGTTGCCGTTTTCCAGGTAATCCTTGAGCTCGCTGATGGCCATGTCGGCGCAGTTGGCCTCGGCCTCGCCGGTGCCGGCGCCCGAATGCGTGGTGATAAACGTGTTGGGCATCTTGACGGTCTTGGGCGTGGCAAAGTCGCAGCTAAACCAGCTGAGCTTGCCCTCGCGCAGGGCAGCGTCGACGGCGTCCTCGTCAATGATGGTTTCGCGCGCGTAGTTGATGAGCACGGCGTCGGGCGCCAGCAGGTCGATCTGCTCGGTGCTGATCATGCCGATGGTATCGGCCTTGCTGGGCACGTGCACGGTGAGGTAGTCGCAGCCGCGGCAGAGGTCCTCGAGCGTGCCCACGCGCTGCACCTCGCGACTCAGCACCCATGCGTGCTCGACGGAAATGAACGGGTCGTAGCCGTAGACGTCCATGCCCAGATCGACACAGGCGTTGGCGACCTTGGAGCCCACGTTGCCCAGGCCGATGACGCCGATGCGCTTGCCCTTGAGCTCGCGGCCCACAAAGGCCTTCTTGGCCTTTTCGGCATCGACCTGAATCTCGGGGTCGTCGGCGTTGTCACGCACCCAGTTCATCGATTGCACCACGCCGCGGCTCGAGAGCACCAACATGCCCAGGACGAGCTCCTTGACGGCGTTGCTGTTGGCGCCGGGGGAGTTAAAGACGACGACGCCCTTCTTGGCGTACTCCTCGACGGGGATGTTGTTGACGCCGGCGCCGCAGCGGGCGATGGCGCGGATGCCCTCGGGCAGCTCGTAGCCGTGCAGGTCGGTGGAGCGCATCAGAATGGCGTCGGCCTCCTCGGCGGTGCCCACAAACTCGTAGCCCTCGCCAAATTCGACTTTGCCGTCCTTGGTAATGTCGTCGATGGTTTTAATCTTGCGCATGAAAAACTCCTTAGCGGATTTGTTTATAACAAGTGGTTTGAAGTGGCTGGTCGGTCCGCGTGTTGCGGGCTAGTTAGATCGCGGGCTCAAACTATGCTGCGCTTCGAAGTCCTTCACGTACGTGGCCAGCGCCTGCACGTCCTCCATGGTGACGGCGTTGTACACGCTGGCGCGCATTCCGCCGACGAGGCGATGGCCCTTGACGTTTTGGATCTGGTGCTCTGCCGCGCCCGCAACAAAGGCCGCGTCGAGTTCGGCGTCGCCGGTACGGAACGTGACGTTGGCGATGGAGCGGCTGTTGGCCTGCGCGGTGCCATGGAACAGCTCGCTGTGCTCGAGCAGGTCGTAGAGCAGGTTGGCCTTGGCCCAGTTGCGCTCGGCCATGGCGGCAAGTCCGCCGGTCTGCTCAACCCAACGGAACACCTTGCCGCACACGTAGATGCCAAAGGTGTTGGGCGTGTTGAGCATGGAGCCCTTGGCGGCCTGGGTCTTAAGGTCCAGGTACTGCGGCGTCTGCGCAAAGGCCGGGCCGTCGGCGATCAGGTCGTCGCGCACGATGACCACGGTCACGCCAGCGGCGCCGGCGTTTTTCTGAGCGCCGGCGTAGATGAGTCCGTAGCGCTCGACGTCGAGTGGCTGCGACAAAAAGCAGCTCGAAACATCGGCGACCAGCGGCACATCGCCGCAGTTAGGCAGCTCGCGGTACATGGTGCCAAAGATGGTGTTGTTCTGGCAGATGTAGACGTAGTCGAGCCCGTCGCCCGCAGCCTCGGCGGCAATACGCGCGTTGATGTCGGCCATGTCGGGGATGCGGTCGAAGTTGGTGTCTTCGGAGCTCGCGAGCAGCACGGCCTCGCCGTACTTGGCGGCCTCCTTGTACGCCTTGTTGGCAAAGTTGCCGGTCACGATGTAGCCGGCGCGCCCGCGGCGCATGAGGTTCATGGGGATGCCCGCAAACTGCAGCGTGGCGCCGCCCTGCAAAAACAGGACACGGTAATTGTCGGGGATGCTCAGCAGGCGGCGTAGGGTTGCCTCGGCGTCGTCGATGATCTGCTGGTACATGCTAGATCGATGGCTCATCTCGAGCACGGACATGCCGCAACCGCGGTAGTCCATCATCTCGTCGGCGATCTCGGCGAGCACGCTTGTGGGCAGTGCGGCCGGGCCAGCTGAGAAGTTGTGCACACGTGCCATCTTCTAGTTCCCCCTCGTAGTCGTTTGAACGTTCGGGATACTTTAGCACAGTGGAGCGCTAGGCGCGACCGCATCACGGTAAAACTCGAGTGCGCCGCTATGATTTACAGGATGGTTACATGGGGGAGGGCGGTCGCAAGGTCTATATCGCCGGGATATACCGTGACAGGTACTCTTTGAGCGCGGGGTCGCACACATAGAGATACGTTCCTAACATGCCGCGCGTCATGAGGACGTAGTAGGCGTTGACGATGATCTTTTGCAGATCATCGTCGCTTGCCTTTTTCTTGGCAACGGCATCTTTGAAGTTTGCCCTGTTAACGTTGACTGCATCTTTGTTCGAATCGTAGTAAATGTCGGGACCCAGAATTACGAATCCGTAGTTGAGGTCGTAGCCTTGTACCGTATGAATGCATCCGACTTCGTTGACGGCGTTGGCGGAGTTAACCCAATCCTTCTGGGTTGAGTTCCAGCGTTTGGGAATGCCCTCGATGACGATATCGAACGCATCTTTGTTATTCTTCGTTTCCCACTTCCACGCAAAGCCTGCCATCATGCGGGATAGACCAACTTCTTCTTCCTTGGTTTGCTGCAGAGAGCAGAAGTCCTCAAATCGGTCGACGATTCCAAACTGGTATCTGGGGATATCGCTGTCCGGATCCCCGGCTCGCGAATCGTAAGGCTCCTATGAAAAGAGTGCTTTGAACTTCATGCCGGCATGCATGTACGCTTTGTTATCAAGCAGGTCGTAGACAAAATCGAGGTACTCATCGCCGCCACGCACGCGCATTTGGGTACTCAAGTTGAATTCTTCGGTCTCGATGCCGGCTTCTTCGAGTTGGTTGAGTCGCTGCTCAAGGCCATCTCGGTTGAGTCCCGATGCGCGGACTTGCTGTTTGGGGTCAAAGAACAGGTACGCCTTGTCGCAGCATTTGAAAATCCAATCCACCTGGCTGCTCGTGCGCGGCAAGCTGAGTCGTTCACATGTGTTGTAGAAAGCTCCGATGCCGGCGCCGGCGGATAAGTAGTTTCCCAGTCGGTGCGCCTCGTCGACAAGCAAGACGTCATACCGATCGTTTTTTGTGACGTCGTTGGGGCTCAGGATATCGCCGGGCTTTAACCCGGGGAGGAAGTGCGTGAGTTTTTTGAGCGTCTTGCTCAGAGACTCCATGGGCGTCACGAAGCCGACCCGCAGACCGGAAAGGTTCGGCTCATTTTTGATTTTGAACATGAGACTGATGGCGAGGATTGTTTTGCCTGTTCCCGGCGCGCCGTTCACGACGGTTACGCGCTCTTTCTTGGGACCGCCGTGTTTAATGTCTTCATGCTCTTGCTCGAGCCGCCTGTAAATCGCCTCAATCGTTTCGTATTGATCGGGCGTGAGCGTTTTGAAGGGCGAGAATTTGAACAGGTCGGTATTCTCGAGCTCTTCGATGGGGTGGATCGCATAGTTCTCTTCGCGAAGCTTTGTCCAGAGGTCTCTGAACTTCTGGCGATACTGAGGTCGCTCAAAATAATCGAACTGGGCATAGCCATTGTTGGCGTTGGTTACCTGGTATTTTTCGTCAGCGCAGAACAGCTCGATAAGTCGATTCTCAAACTCAAATGTTGCTGACTGATTGAAGGTTGGATTGTCAATCAGGAGGGTCCGGTCGAAGTCTTTGTCCACGTTTGCGGCGTGTTGCTTCATGCGGCGTCGATAATTGGTCGTTTGACCGATGTACGCCGTTTTGTTTTTACTGTTGGTCAGAATATAGAGAACGGGCCAACTCTCGTCATGGTGGAATCCGGGCTTTGGCGTGCCAAAGTCCTGCAGCGATTCGCTTGCCTCGAAGGGTTGGGGGAGGGGAAGCGTGTATTGTCGAAGGGCGAACTCATTACTCATGGTGGGCCGCCTTTCTGTATTCGCTGGAGCTGGTGTCGACGGGATAGCGCTCGCCGTTGCGTTTGAGTTTGGACGAGAGCGCCTTTGGGAGGTCGATTCCGTTTAGATCGGCGAAACGTAGGAGAAAGAGGAGCGTGTCGGCAACTTCGTCTTCGATGGCTTGGCGCTGATCAGGGCTATCGAACATTTCTGCAATGCGCTTGTCGCTCATAAAGCGGAAAAGCTGAAGGAGTTCGGAGGACTCTGTCGCTATGCCGATGGCAAGTTCCTTTGGAGTGTGATATTTGCGCCAATCGCGCGCATCACAAAAATCTCTGACTTGTTCTGTCATGGCAGTGAGCTTGTCCATCATCCGTAACCTCCCTGATGTTCATTATTTTATTATGGCCGTATCTGGAGTTTATTGCACATCAGTTGGGACGTGCGGTTTGTCCGGCCGCGATTGCCCGGTAGGAGGATTCACCGTGAAGATTGAAGTTGATGTAGACCAGCTGCGCGAGGGCTTGCTCGACTACGCGGGGAGCGCGGCTGGCGTGGGCTTTCCCGCTGCCATGCTCGACGTGATGGATATCGAGGACGAGTCGCCCCAAGAGCTCCTAGCCCGAGCCGAACGCGAAGGCCTCGACCTCCGCGACTTTGCTGTGGGTGACAGCTAGTAGCTGAAGAGGGACGGGCTGCTAGGAAGCTAGCGTGGCGATGACGGCTTCGTCGCCGGCGTATATTAGGGTGTTGCCATCGGGGATGATGGTTTGGCCGTCGCGCTTGAGCATCACCACGATAAACGGGTGCTTGCCCTGCGGCACGTCGCGCAGGCGCTGACCGGCCAGGCGACCGTGGGGCGTCACGGTGACCTCGCGCAGCGTAACCTCGGCACGCTCTTCGAACGTTGGGGCTGCCATCACCAGAAGGTCGCCTTCCTCGATGACGGTATCGCCGTTGGGCAGTACCGGGTGTGCCCCGTCGCGCAGCACCAAGACCACGAGCATGTCCGTCGCGCTGCCAATATCGGCGAGCGAGCGCCCGGCAAACGGATGGCCAGCGCCCACCTTGAGCTTTACAAACGACATGCCGTCCTCGTCGTGGTAGTCGTTAAAGGTGCGGCGCACGTCGCCGGCCGCATCGATCATATCGAGTTTCTTCGCCACCGCCGGCAGTAGCGAACCCTGCACCACAATGCTCGATACGGCAATCACAAACACCAGGTCAAATAGGTCGTGTCCGCCGGGAACGCCGGCCACCACAGCAAAGAGGCTAAAGACGACCGAAGCCGCGCCGCGCAAGCCCGCCCAGCTTACGAGCGCAACCTGGCGAGGGCTCGTCTTAAAGGGCGCCAGCAGCAGACCGACGGCGATGGGGCGGCTCGCAAAGAGCATAAACGCCATGAGCGCCAGGCCGGGTAGCAGCATTTGCGGCAGGCGCGCGGGCGTGACGAGCAGGCCGAGCAAGAAGAAGATCGTCATCTCGGCCATCTCGGTAAGGGTGTCAAAGAAGTGCGCCATCTCGACCTTGCCGGTGATGTCGCTCGCGCCCAGCACAATGCCTGCCAGGTATACGGCCAAAAAGCCGTTGCCGCCCAGGTAGCTCGGCAGTGCGTAGGCGACGATCGCCACGGCGAACAAAAAGATAGTCTGCGCGCCCTCGGCCGTTGCGTGTGCGCGCTCAATCAGGCGGCTGGATATCCAGCCGATGGCAAGGCCCAGCCCCACGCCCAGGATGATCTGCTTGGCCAGCAGCACGGGAATGTCGATGTTGCCACCCGCCGCGAGGGTGGCGAGTACCGCGGTGAGCATGTAGGCGACGGGGTCGTTGGAGCCCGATTCGACCTCGAGCAGCGAGTCGGTGCCGCCCTTTAGCGACAGGTTGTGCTCGCGCAGCACGCTAAAGACGCTCGCCGCGTCGGTCGACGCCACGACCGAGCCCAGCAGCAGGCCGCCGATCCAGTCGAAGCCCAGTGCGAAGTGTGCGAACACGCCAGTGATGCCGGCGGTGGCGATAACGCCGAGCGTGCTCAGCAGCACAGCGGGCGCGGCGACGGGTTTGGCACGGTCGATGTTGGTGTTAAAGCCGCCGTAGAACATGATGAACAGCAGCGCCGTGCTGCAGACGGTTTCGGTGAGCGCGTAGTCGCTAAAGTCGATGTGCGCCGGACCGTTGACGCCGAGCAGCATGCCGAGCGCAATAAAGATGAGGAGGGTGGGGAAGGGGAGCTTTTTGCCGACGGGTTTGATGGTCAGGCACAAAATGATGACGAGGCCGATAAAAAGAAGGATCTGGTTCATGGATGGTGTCCGCTCCTGGGTGGTTGGCGTGGCGCGGTCAGTTGTCTGCGGTTATTTGTACCCAAAGATGGTGGGTTATGGGCTTGGATTGCGGGCGTGCGCATTTTCGACACGAGGCTGCGACGCGGGCGGCGCTGGTCGGGGCGCTGGGCCAGACGGCGTGGCGTGAGCGGTGCGGGTTGGCAGGCGTGCGCTGGCGACTGTTGACGGTATGCAACCCTTCCCAGCTTTATTGCTACGGAGTACAATGGGTAACGTTTAAGTTCAACTTGAAGTTTTAGTTGCGGCGCCGGGCTTTGGCCGCAATGCAAGGAGAGGCGTACCATGGCGATCTATGTGACATCTGATGCTCACGGGCACGTGCGTGCGCTTGACGAGGCCCTGTCTAAGATCTCGTTGACGTCCGACGACACGCTGTACGTGCTGGGCGACATGATCGATCGCGGGCCCGATCCGGTCGGCGTTATTAAGCTCGTGCGCTCGCTGCCCAACGCCCGTGTGCTCAAGGGCAATCACGAGCAGATCATGCTCGATGCCATCATTGGCCAGGATCCGCTCGATGCCGAGACCTGGGATATCAACGGTGGCTGGACGACGCGCGAGCAGCTCAACGACATGGAATTTGACGCATACGAGGAGCTCGTGCGATGGATGGCCGCGCTGCCGCTCTACGCGGTGGCCGAGACCGAGGAGCGCCCGTATCTGCTGGTACATGCTGGAATCGAGATGAAGGCGGCGCGCGCGTTTTTGCTTGAGCATGGCGTCGATTGTGCCGATGGCGTTGGAGCGGTGGGTGCCGATCGCGAGCTGCTGCAGCAGATGCTCGCGGTGCAGTCGGCCGATGACCTGCTGTGGATTCGTCACGGCTATTGGGATGCGCCGACCGGGCTGCTTTCTGCCGAGGGCAAGGGTCCGGTCGTGGTGAGCGGTCACACGCCAACGGTGTCGCTCGGGCGTTATTGCGAGGTCGGTGGTCTTGCGGGGCTCGATGAGGAGTCGGGCCGCGGGCAGATCGTGCGCCTGGGTGGCGAGGATACCGCCGGCGTGCCCGATCGCATCGATATCGACTGCGCCGCCGCCACCGGCTCCGAGTTCGGCCGCGTCGGGATCCTGCGGCTCGATGATGGGGCGGAGTTCTACGCGAACATCAACCCGGGCGAATAATCGGTGCAAGTGGTAGCTAATTTGGGACGGAGCTTTTTTGACTACTTTCGGAGAATAGCGCTTTCTTGCTCGGTAAGCGCGAGAAATGAGGAGCGTCTGCGTCCTCGGCAGTGCGAAAATGCTCGAAAAACCGTCGCAACGGAGTCAAACGACGTTGCGACGGTTCTTTTTTGGCTGTCCGCTGGCTAAGTGAGTAGACTTTTTTGGAAATGCCGAGCAGCCGGCAAATTTGCCTCAACAAAACCGCAGGTCACTGACTTGTGTTTTGCCGGTGTGGTCAGGGATTCGGCAAAAGTCTACTCACTTAGTTTTGCGTGTCGCAAATCGTCCGCAACGAGACCCCCCATTGCGCCAATTAGGCGCCGTATGGGTTACGGTCGCGTTCGATGCGCTGGCGTATGTGGGTGTACTCGATAATCAGCAGCACCAGGAGTAGGGCCATGATGGCTAGGTAGCTCACCACGGCGCCCATCAGACCCAGCAGGTTGATCAGGATCACCGGCAGCACCACGCTTACGGCGAAGCAGATCAGGTAGATTTTGGTGACGTCGCCGGCATGGCGCAGCACCGTGATGATGGCGTAGATAAAGTCGATGGCCGCGGTGACGCCGCCGGCGACAACCATCAGCAGTGCCAGCGTGCGGTAGCGCTCAAAATTGAGGCCGTACATGAAGCTCATGAGGGGAATACCGGGACCTGCCATAAATGCGGCGCACGCTCCGGTAATGACCACGATCAGTGCCATAACGGCAACAATAATCAGGTCAAAGCGGCGACGCTTGCGCGGATTCGTCCAAATGCTCGACAGACGCAGAAGCTGCGGTTTATAGACAAATCCGATGCTCAACAAAATGGCCTGCGCTGGAAAGAACAGGGCATTAAAGTACAGCTGATATTTGTATGCCAGCGTGCCTTCCATCACAAACTTGGGCATGCTTTCAATAAGGTTGAACAGGAACAGCGCGCCAAAGAGCGGAGCGCACTGGACAAACAGGTGGCCAGCCTCGCGCAGACTCATGCGGCGCGATTTTTCGGTCTCGAGCAGGGCGAGCGGGGCGGTGACCAGCGCGAGCGAGGCGATCGCGGCGATGCCCATGGCCATGGCCGCGATGGGCATGCTGCGCGTGAGGAACAGCGCCACGCTGAAGACCGCGATGACGCCGACGGAGCGTAGCGTTTGGCTCATTCCAGCCAAGTAGAGTTTGTCGGCCTGCTGCAGGCGGCCTTCGTACACGTCGGCGACGCCGTCGATGACCTTATACAGGTAGACGCCCAGGCCGATCGTCGCCATCTGCGCGTCATAGCCGCGGGCGCTGCTGTACATGAGGCCGCAGCCTAGGGCGAGCGCTCCACAAAGCCAGCGGTTGAGCTGGTAGGAGGCAAAGGACGTCTTTTCGTCGATGTCCGAGACCTGGAAATTGCGCACGCCGTAGTTGCACGCGATCATGATGAGCGTGCCGGTGACAAAGGCGATGGAGAATTTGCCTGCTTCTTCGGCGCCCACGAGCTGCGTAGACACGATGGTGAGCAGCGGAAATGCCAAGCCCCACACGGCGGTGCCGAGGGTGTTCCAAAGATAGTCGCGACTGGTGGCGTGCTCCTCGTATTCCGCTTCCTGCATGGAGAAGCCGCCGCCGTAGACGGCACCGAGCAGACGGTTCCACCAAGCGTTGACCATGCGGCGGACGGGGCCGGGCTCCCGATCGCGTTCGCGCCGGCGACGGCGCGTGGCCTGGCTGCTGTCGGGGCCGCCGGCGTTGCGCTGGCTCAGCTCCTGGATGCGCGCGAGCTCTTCGGCCGTGTGGGAGGCGGGGAACAGGCCATTCTCGATGCGTCCGCCCTGGGCCCTTGCGGTGCCGCTGCCCGCTACGGCGGGGTCGGCGACGCCATTGCGGCGGGCGATGGCGCGGCGAATGCTATCGATGGGCGTGATGCTCAAAGCGGAGTCCTTTCTATTGCTGCGCTCTAGTATAGACGCGACGGTGTTCGTTCGTGTTTTTGAACAGGTTGTTCGATAATTTCGGCGGCGCCATTCAGTAGACGGCATTTGGGGACGTTCCTTATGTGCCGGCACTTTGGGAACGTCCCTAAGTGCCGGCATCCGGGGTCGCTCCTTGGTTGTTGCCTGTTCAAGAGTGTCCCTAACGACTAGGCCGCTTGCGTGCGATTTTTGACCGTTGGGCGGGCGCTTCGCCGTTGCCGCAAAAACGTTTTTGCATATCGGGTACAACGGGCTTTACGTGAGTAAAGTGCGTGCCGCGTTCATGTGTCGCGTTTTTAAAGGAGGCCCCATGCCTGGTGTTACCCCTGCAGAAGTTCTGTCCAACTTTGGCATTACGCTGGTCGAAGATCCCGCCGAGAACCAGCCCCGCCTGCTGGTGGACCTGCCGGCGGCAGAGCTCGTCGAGTATGCCATTCGTCGCGAAGAAGGCCGCATGGCCTCCAACGGCGCACTCGTGATCGAGACGGGGGAGCGCACCGGCCGCTCGCCCAACGACCGCTTTATCGTCGACACGCCCGACGTGCACGACAAGATCGCCTGGGGTGCCGTCAACCGACCGCTGCCCGTCGAGAGCTATGAGGCCATCAAGGCCGGCGTCGTCGACTATCTCAACGAGCGTGATGTGTTCGTCACCCGCGGCATGGCCGGCGCCGACCGCAACCATACGCGTCGCCTGCTTGTTGCCTGCGAGCGTGCCAGCCAGGCACTCTTCATTAAGCAGATGCTCGCCCGCCCGCTTGCCCGCGAAATCGCACGCACCGGCGAGCCGGACTTCTGCGTCCTTGCCGCACCCGGCTATCAGTGCGACCCTGCCATCAAGGGCCTCAACTCCAGCGCTGCCGTGGTCATCAATTTCCAGGAGCGCGTGATTCTGGTCGCTGGCACCGGCTACTCCGGCGAGATCAAAAAGTCCATCTTCAGTGTCATGAACTACTTGCTGCCCGTCGAGGACGACGTTCTGCCTATGCATTGCTCCGCCAGCATGGATCCCGTCACGCACGAGACCGCGGTGTTCTTCGGCCTGTCGGGCACCGGCAAGACCACGCTTTCGGCCAACCCCACGCGCCTGCTGATCGGCGACGACGAGCACGGCTGGTCCGACATGGGCATCTTTAACGTCGAGGGCGGCTGCTACGCCAAGTGCGAGGGCCTGGACGCGTTCCACGAGCCCGAGATCTTCAACGCTGTTCGCTTTGGCGCCATCTGTGAAAACGTGGTGCTCGACGAGAGCCGCAAGCCCAACTACGATGACGTCTCGATCACGCACAACACGCGCGTGGCCTATCCCGTGGAGCATATCCCCAACGCGTGGACCAAGGGCATGGGCACCACCCCGAGCGTCGTGCTGTTTTTGACCTGCGACGCCTTTGGCGTTTTGCCGCCCATCTCGCGCCTGACGGCCGATGCCGCCATGTATCACTTTGTGACGGGCTTTACGGCCAAGATCCCCGGCACCGAGGTCGGCGTCACCGAGCCCACGCCCACGTTCTCCTCGCTGTTTGGCGAGCCATTTATGCCGCTCGACCCCATGGTCTACGCTAAGATGCTCGGCGAGCGCATTGCCGACGGCCGCACACGCGTCTACCTGGTCAACACCGGCTGGATTGGCGGCGGCTATGGCGTGGGCCATCGCATCGAGCTGGCCTACACGCGCTCGTTGGTCGCGCGCGCCCTCGACGGCACCATCGAGGATAGCGAGTTTGTGCACGACGACATCTTTAACGTCGACATTCCCACCACGTGCCACGGCGTGCCCGACGGCATTTTGGTGCCGCGCCAGTACTGGCAGAGCACCGCGCGCTACGACGAGGCCGCGCATAACTTGGCCGTGATGTTTGAGGAGAACTTCGAGAAGAAGTACTCGCACCTGCCCGAGTCAGTCAAGGCCGCCGGCCCGCACGCCCAAGTGCCCGCCGAGGCTCGTCATCGCGGCCGCGGCCTGCTGGGACTTCGCCACTAGCGTCGCCTCAGACCCAATACCACCACAAAGGGGACAGGTACCTTTGTGGTGGTTTTGCTTGGGCGGATGACTCGGGTTACAATACGCCTGACATATCGTCCCCTTCTCCGGATGGGGACAGCGTAAGCGCTCTTGTGGCGGCACCGTAGGACTTAGAAGGTGGCTGCCGTGAGGGCGCTTTTTGTTTAGGTGCCCTCGCTTGGGCGCGCACAATGAAGGGAGAGCGTATGAAGGGCTTTGTTGCCGAGGATTCATTTTGGGAGCTGTTTCCGCAGGCGGTGGTCGGCGTCGTGATTGTAAAGGGCATGAAGCCCGCGGCTCAGATTCCCCAGGAGGACGTGGATGCGATCGCCGCGCTGCTTGACCGCGCCAACATCGATGCGGAGCGCCACCTGACAAGCGATACCATCAGCGAGAATGCGCCGGTTAAGGCATGGCGCGAGGCGTATCGCCTGTTCAAGACCAAGAAGGGCGCGCGTTGCTCAGTTGAGAACCTGCTCAAGCGCGTGCTCAAAGGCAAGCCGGTCGGCCACATCACGCCTGCGGTGGATATCTACAACACGATTTCGTTGACTTATGCGCTGCCCGTTGGCGGTGAGGATTTGCATGCTATTGAGGGCAATCTGCGCCTGGCGGTGACCGACGGCGGCGACGCGTTCTTGCCACTTGGCGAGGAGGCGGATGATCCGACGCTGCCCGGCGAGCTTGCCTACATCGATGATGCGGGCGCCGTGTGCCGTTGCTGGAACTGGCGCGATGGCGTTCGCACGGCGCTGTCCGACGATTCGGCGGACGCATTTTTGGCGATTGAGTGCGTGGAGCCCGAGCGGATGGGGGACTGCCAGGCCGCCATCGATCGCTTGGCCGAGCTGCTCGAGCGCTATCTGGGAGCGACGGTTGTCGTTAAGACCCTTGTGACCCGCGACAATCCTTGCGTGGAGCTGTAGCGACGCCTAGAACTTATTGAGGTTCAAAACCACCACAAAGGTGCCTGTCCCCTTTGTGGTGGTTTTTATGTTGATGGGTTAACAAATGGGATATTCGGGTACGGAGGTTCGGACATGCGGCTAAGATGTTTACCCGTTAGCATCATGTAAGCGAAAGGTGGTCGTCACCATGCGGCAGAACGACGAGACACGTTTTGAGGACTTTGTCGGACTGATCAGTGGCCTCTACAAGGAGATTCAGCGCATCAAGACGTCCGAAGGCGCAAGGCTCGGCCTTAAGGGCTCCGATGTCATGTGCCTGTACTATCTTGAGCGCAGCAAGGACGGCCTGACTGGCGCCGACCTCGCCCGCATGGCCGGCGTTACCCGTGCCGCCGTTTCGCGCACACTGGCACATCTGGAGGAGGGCGGCTACGTCGAGGTTGACGACTCGGGTGATGCGGCCGTCAAGTATCGTGCTCCGGTGCGCCTGACTGCCCTGGGCGGCGAGAGCATGAGCGAGGCCGATCGCATCATTCGCGAGGTGCTCGATACCACCGGCAAGGCCATGGGCGTGGAGCAGCGCGAGCAGATGTATGCATCGCTGCGCACGATCCTCAACACCCTGCGCGAGATCTAGAGCCGCGCTGGCGCTAGCTTTCAGCCAAGAACTGCATCGTCCCGTTTGAGCGCGTACGCCGTGCCGGGACATTGCTGTCAAAATTCCCTGCGCGAGACCTGCGCAAGAAAGGATTCGTTATGTCCGTCCGCATTATTACCGATTCCGCAAGCGATATGTCGCCGGCGGAGCACCCCGCTCTGCGTGTTCTGCCGCTGTCCGTCACCTTTGGCACCGATGTGTATATGGATGGCGTCGACATCGATCACCAGCGCTTTTACGAGATGCTTGTGGAGCGCGATGAGCTGCCCAAGACCGGTCAGGTCAACCCGTACGCCTTTTCGCAGGCGATTGCCGAAGCGCGTGAGGCCGGCGATGAGGCCGTGATTATTACCGTGGGAGCCAAGCTCTCGGGCACCAACCAGAGTGCTCGTACGGCACTTGCCGAGGCGCCGGGCGGCGACATGTTCGTCGTGGACAGCAATAACGTGACCTTGGGCGAGCGCGTGCTGGTCGAGTATGCGCTGCGCCTGGTGGACGAGGGCCAGGGCGCGGCTCAGGTTGCGGCGGCTGTCGAGGCCGTGCGCGACCGCGTGGTCGTCATCGGCCTGCTCGAGACGTTGGAGTACCTGGTGCGCGGCGGTCGCCTGTCTGCTGCGGCCGGTGCCGTGGGTACGCTGCTCAACGTAAAGCCCGTGGTGGCTGCCGAGGACGGTCTGATCGTGCAGCTGGGCAAGGCGCGCGGTTCCAAGAACGGACGTAACCTGCTCAACCAGAAGGTCGAAAAGGCGGGCGGCATCGACTTTTCCATGCCGCTGGCGCTCGGCTATACGGGCCTTTCGGATGCGGTGCTCAAGAAGTATATCGAGGACAGCGCGGCACTGTGGGCTGGCCACACCGAGGGCGAACTGCCTGTCCACACCATTGGCGCCACCATCGGCACCCACGTAGGTCCCGGCGCCGTAGCCGTAGCCTTCTTCCAGCCCGTCAACTAACCGACTTGCTATAAACCACCACAAAGGGGACAGGCACCTTTGTGGTGGTTTAGGCTATTCCGGGTGGAAGGGAGCGAGCAATGGCGTCTGAGGGCTTTTTTGAGCGGGTGTACGAGGTGGTCGAGCAGATTCCCGAGGGGATGGTCGCCACCTACGGTCAGGTGGCGCTGCTCGCCGGTCGTCCGCGGAGTGCGCGGTACGTGGGGTATGCCCTGCATAGCAATCCGCGCCCTGGTCAGATTCCCTGCCATCGTGTGGTGTTTGCCGATGGCCGCATTTGCGAGGGCTTTGCGTTTGGCGGCCCCGATGCTCAACGTGAGCTTTTGCTAGGGGAGGGCGTGACGTTTGCCGATCCCAGGCACGTCGATCTGGGTGCCTGTCGTTGGCCTGCCGGGCTGTAGCGACTCGTTCGTGTCAAAACCACCACAAAGGCTCCTGTCCCCTTTGTGGTGGTTTTAGTTTACCTGAGCTAACTTATGGAGAAGGTGTGGCGGCGTTTATTGTCGCTACAAAGTAAACCACGGCGAACTATATTGGTTTCAGCAACGGAGCAGGCAATAGGCGATGAAAAAGCCTGCCCTGTTGAGTTTGATTCGCATTCCTCCCCTCTGTGCGATTCAACGGTGTACTTCGGGAAAGCGCCCGTCGGCTGCCATGGCCGGCGGGCGCTTTCCCGTAATCATGGGACAAAACATCAGGTCCGTTATCCCAAAATGAGGTGCCGACGTTTGGCCTTAGGGCGGCACAAACTTTGATTGTTAGTCCCGCTTGCAGCAACCGATCTTTGTAAGCCCCTGCGGCGTCTCTTCGCCCGCGGGGATTCTTGGGCTGTTGCTTCCCAGATACGCCTCTACATGCCGCGCGAACGCTTGCCACGACCACTCGTCTTTATCGGCCTCAAGCCGATCGGGGGAAATCGCGTTGAACAGGCACGTTGGAATCTCGTGCTCGTGCAGATTCTTGGCGATACAAGGCGTGCAGCCCTTGTCGTGGTTGACAGGGTTAAACGGGCATTTCCGGTCGTTGCATGTACAAAACGCAACTGAGCTCATGGGGCTCCTTCCAGTCGGTCGGCTCTGCTGTAAAACGCTGCCGCATGTTAAAACAATAGGGCGTCATTGCTTAACAGAATATAGTCTTAGGGTGCTTGCGACTTAGGGGTTCTGCCGAGCGGCTGAATACCTCGGCGACCGACCTCTGAAGAAAACAAAACCGCCGCAATGAGGATTGTACTCATCGCGGCGGTTTTGTTTGACTGCTGTTTATTGTTCTCGGCTAGTACACCATGCCCATGGCGTCCTGAACCTCGCCCAGGGTCTGCTCGGCGATCTCATTGGCGCGACGGTTGCCCTCGTGCAGGACGTCCTTTACGTAATCCAGGTCGTTTTCGTAGCGCTGACGACGCTCGCGGATCGGCGCGAAGTACTCGTTGACGGCCTCGGTCACGTACTTCTTGAGCTGGCCGGAGCCGCCCATGCCAATCTCCTCGGCAATCTCGACCTCGGAACGGCCGGTGCAGATGGCGGCGGTTGAAAGCAGGCCGGACACGCCGGGGCGGTTCTCGGGATCGAACGTGATCATGCGCTCGGAGTCGGTCTGGCTCTTCTTGATGCGCTTGGCCGTCTCCTCGGCGGTCATCGAGATGTTGATGGCGTTACCGTAGCTCTTGCTCATCTTGCGACCGTCCAGGCCCGGCAGCAGCGGGGTCTCGGACAGCAGCGCGTCGACCTCGGGGAACACCTTGCCGTAGCGGTTGTTAAAGCGGCGGGCGATGGTGCGGGTGAGCTCGATGTGCGGCAGCTGGTCGCGACCGACGGGCACCACGTTGCCCTTGCAGAACAGGATGTCGCAGGCCTGGTGCACCGGGTAGGTGAGCAGAAGGCCGGTGAGCTCGTGGCCCGAGGCCTCCATCTCGGCCTTTACCGTGGGGTTGCGCGCCAGCTCGGCCTCGGAGACCAGCGACAGGAACGGCAGCATGAGCTGGTTGGCGGCGGGCACGGCGGAGTGCGCGTAGATCATGGTCTTGTCGGGGTCGATGCCGCAGGCAAGGTAGTCCATGACCATGTTGTACACGTTGTCCTGGATGTGCTCGGTCGTGTCGCGGTCAGTGATGACTTGGTAGTCGGCGATGAGCACGTTGGTCTTGGCGCCCATGTTCTGCAGCTCAACACGGCCCTTGAGGGTGCCGAAGTAGTGACCCAGGTGCAGACGGCCGGTGGGGCGGTCGCCGGTGAGCATGGTGAACTTCTCGGGCGTTTTGGCCAGGCCCTCGCAAATGGCGTTGCTCTTTTGCAGCGCGACTTCGTAGCTGTTCTCGTTTGGCATGATTGCTCCTAACGTATGTTCATGGGTCAAGATGATAACGCGTTTATTGGAGGGGCGGGTCGTAAGTAGGCGAGGGGCGGGAGAGCGGCGGCTTGTGCGATGGGCGCGGCGTGGCTGCGCGTTTGGCCGGCGGCGTCTGGACGCATCCTCGGCAGCTTACCCTAGAGCTTGTGGTGGCGCTCTTCCTTGCGTTCCTCGGCTGCCTGCTCCTCCTGCTTAAAGGCGGGGTCGTCGGGGGTGACGAGCTCATCCTCGTGCGTGCGCTTGTTGTAATGGTGGCGCAGCACGGGCTCAAACAGATGCAGATGCTTGGCAAAGGCCGCCGAGCCAATGGCGAGCACGGTAAAGATGAGCACGCGCATGGGCACCTCGACCTGGTTGATCGCGGCGGCGCCGGCCGAAAGCATAATGCACCAGGCATAGATGAGGAGCACTGCCTGCTTTTGGTTGTAGCCCTCTTGGATCAGGCGGTGGTGGATGTGGCCCTTGTCGGCCTGCCCGATGCTAATGTGGGCGCGCTTGCGGCGCACGATGGCGCTAAACGTGTCGATGATGGGCACGCCGGCAACGATGAGCGGGATGATAAGCGAGGTAAGCGCGGCGGTGCGGCTCACGTTGAGTAGCGAGATGGAGCCCAGCGCAAAGCCCAGAAGCAGCGACCCCGAGTCGCCCAAGAAGATGCTTGCGGGGTTGAAGTTGTAGCGCAAAAAGGCCAGACAGGCGCCAAAGAGCGCAATGGAGAGCGCGGCGGCGTCGATGCGGCCCGAGAGAACGGCCATCGAAAACATGGTGAACGACGCGATGCCGCAGATGCCCGTGGCCAAGCCGTCGAGGCCGTCGATGAGGTTAATGATGTTGGTGAATGCCACCAGATAGATCACGGTGATGGGGTAGGCGAGCCATCCGAGCATGATCTCGCCGGGGGCAAACGGGTTGACGATGACGCCGATCCGTAGGCCGCCGATACAGGCGATAAGCGCGGCGAGGACCTGTCCGGCCAGCTTTTGCTTGGGCTTGAGCTGGAAGACGTCGTCGATAGCGCCGGTCGCAAAGATGACGGTAAAAGAAAGCGCAAGTATGGGGTAGCTGATGTGCAGACGGGGGTGGGGCACCAAAACGGGCGGCCAACCCAGGTACCAGGTGCCTAGGATTTGCACAATACAGGCAACGACCAGGCCCAAAAACACCGCCGTTCCGCCCAAACGCGGGATGGGCTTGGTGTTGATGCGGCGCTTAGAAGGATAGTCGACGGCGTCGAGCTTAATTGCCAAGCGCTTGACCAGGGGCACCGTGAGGAAGGTCGTGATGAAGGCCGCTGCTGCCACGCATAGATACGGTATGTAGCTCGGGGATGAAGCCATGAATCTAAAAACCGCCAAGCGTCGAAGGAAAAGGTCAAAGGTTGCTAAGCGCAAAGGGCATAGCCGAACCATGATACTCGACCAAGGGGGGTGCATGGAATTGCACGCAGCGATAATCACGCGCTTACCAGATATTAGGGTATTGTCGATAGCTTGTCGGGATGCCGGCGGGGATCCATATGGGCTGTAATGGTGGTTTTCGGCAAATGAAAACCACCCCCCACGTTACGAAAATGAACCCACCTAAAACAGGTGGGTGCCCTCATCGACTGTTCCAGCGTCCTTAACAACGAAGGATACCTGTACTAGGTACGACTGTGTGGGCTCCCTAAATAAACGCGACGGTTCACCCAGTTGCTCCGCGGGGGGCGGAATACCTACATCATAAAGCGGCACTTTGTCGATTCCAGTCTTGACATTATAAAAATCGTGTCGGACGATTACGGCGCCTTGGGCTCGAGCCGTCTGTGCGGTTGGTCCCTTTACGTTTGAGCTGCTGAATCATTGTTTTGGAGCATGTTTTTATGCCGACGTCGTTGACCGAACTTTTTTCGCCCGCCTGCCATTTGTGTCCGCGCCGTTGCGGTGCGGCGCGCGACGAGGGCGCGCGTGGCGTGTGCGGCGCCGACAACACGCTTAAGGTCGCCCGCGCGGCGCTCCATATGTGGGAGGAGCCGCCCATTTCGGGCGAGGCCGGCTCGGGTACGATTTTCTTTAGCGGCTGTTCGCTCAAATGTATCTACTGCCAAAACCACGAGATCTCGACGGGCAATTTCGGTCTTGAGATTTCGCCCGAGCGTTTGGTCGAGATTATGCTGGAGCTGCAGGACCAGAGCGCGAATAACATCAACCTGGTGACGGCGACGCACTATGCGCACCTGTTGCCTGCCGCGATTGCCGCGGCACGGACGCGCGGGTTGGTCATCCCAATTGTCTACAACACGAGTGGTTACGAGCGCGCGAGTGCCGTGGCGGCGCTGGGCGACCTGGTCGACGTGTGGCTTACGGACTTTAAATATGCCGATGCCGGGCTTGCGCAGTCGCTCTCCCACATTAAGGACTACCCGCGTGTGGCCGTGTCGGGCTTAGCGCAGATGGCACGCGAGATCGAGCGCCGCGGGGGAGAGCTAGTGGACGAGAATGGGCTCATGAAGCGCGGCATGATCGTGCGCCACCTGGTGCTGCCGGGGCATGCGGATGACTCGTGCCGCGTGCTAGACCTTGTGTGGCAGACGGTGGGCGACGTGCCGATCTCGGTCATGAACCAGTACACGCCCAATGCGCTCATGCGCGAACAAGGCGGCGACCTGGCGCGCGCCGTGACGCGCGAGGAGTATGAGCAGGTGCTCGACCATGCCGACGACCTGGGCTTTACGACGATGTTCTGGCAAGAGGGCGGCGCGGTAGACGAGAGCTTCACCCCAGCCTTCGATACCACCGGCGTCCTTACCAGCACAAAGTAACGCATTCGCCGATGATTTTTCTGGGACGGGGATTAAAAAATCATTCGGTACACAATGTTTTTTAATCCCCGTCCCAGAAAAATCATCGAGAGGATCGCCTGCTCGAAAAGTTGTCAAAATAGCCGCGCCCCAAAAAGACTGATTATTGGGCGTTGACAGTTGGCGAGCCGTAGGTAAAATATCGACTTGTCCTGGGGACGTAGCTCAGTTGGGAGAGCGCTGCCGTCGCATGGCAGAGGCCGAGGGTTCGACTCCCTTCGTCTCCACCCTTGGATTTGATAAGCCGCTGACATTGTGTCGGCGGCTTTTTTTAAAAGAAAGGGCTGTACCATGGCCAAGCTTGAGTCCCAACCACTGTCTGCCGAGGAACGCGCCGAGTTGGAAGGGCTCCGCGCCGAGAAAGCTCGTCGCGAGGCCCAGGAAGAGGCACGCCGCGAGCGTGAGGAGCTGGCCGCCCTGCGTGCCGAGCGTGCGAAGGCCGAGGAGGCCGCCGCGAACGTCGCCCCCGCGCCCAAGCCCGCCGCCGCGAAGCCCGCGCCCACCGCACCTAAACCTCAGCCTAAAAAGGTCGCTCGTTCCAAGTCCGTCGAGCCCAAGCCGAGCCGTGACGAGATGACCTTTGCCCAGCGCATGGTTACCTCCAAGGAGCCTACGGGCGAGAACGAGATTCCTGGCATGGCGCCGGCTCAAAAAATCATTATTGTCCTTGCCCTCATCGCGTTTGTCATCTTTATGGGCTACACGATCCTGACCAGCATGGGCCTGCTCTAGCCCATTCGCGCTGGGTGCCATGCCCGAACACTCTGCCCTTTTCCAACCCTCAACCTCTGCACAACGCATCCGAAAGGTCGCCCCATGGCTTTGACCGACATCTCGCATCCCACCGACATTGCAATGCTCACCGATCTGTACGAGCTCACTATGGCCCAGGGCCTGTGGGAGAGCGGCAAGGCCAATGAGCAGGGTTGTTTTACCGCGTTTTACCGTGACCATCCCTTTGGCAGCGCCTATGCCGTCATGTGCGGCACCGCCGAGCTGCCCGAGCTTGTCGAGAACCTGCGCTTTACGCCCGAGGATATCGACTACCTCGCCTCACTCCAGGCCCCGGCCGGCGGCGCGATGTTCAAGCCTGCATTCCTCGACTACCTGCGCGATTTTCGTGCGCATGTAAACATCGACGCCGTCCCCGAGGGCGAGCTCGTCTTTCCGCGCGAACCCATGGTGCGCGTCACCGGCCCCGCGCTTGAATGCCAGCTGCTCGAGACGGCGCTGCTCAACATTGTCGGCTTCCAGACGCTTGTCGCCACCAAGACGGCGCGCGTGGTGCTGGCGGCGGACGGCCGTCCCGTTGCCGAGTTTGGCCTGCGCCGCGCCCAGGGTCCCGATGGCGGGCTGGCCGTCGCGCGCGCGAGCTACGTTGCCGGCTGCTCCTCTACATCCAATGTGCTCGCCGGCCGCCGCTACGGTATTCCCGTCTTTGGCACTCATGCGCACAGCTGGGTGATGAGCTTCGATTCCGAGCTCGAGGCATTCCGGGCTTTTGCTAAGTCGAGTCCCAAGAACTGCACGCTGCTCATCGACACCTACGACGTACGTGAGGGCTGCGAGCATGCCATTACGGTTGCCAAGGAGATGGAGGCGGTGGGCGAGCGTCTGTCGGCTATTCGCATCGACTCCGGCGACCTCGCCAAGCTCTCCAAGTATGTGCGCGGCCGTTTTGATGCCGAGGGCCTGCCCTATGTGGGGATCTCGGTTTCTAACGATCTGGATGAGTACACGATTCAGTCGCTGCTCGACCAGGGCGCGCCCATCGATAGCTTTGGCGTGGGTACCAAGCTTGCGACCTGCTATGACCAGCCGGCGCTGGGCGGCGTGTACAAGCTTTCCGCCCGCCGTGCGAGTGAGGCAGATCCATGGACGCCGGTGGTCAAGCTCTCTGAGCAGCCATACAAGCGCACGATCCCGGGTGTGCAACGCGTGCGCCGTTATTACGACGGCTTTGGCGGCCCGGTCTGCGACATGATCTACGACGAGGACCATCTGGCGGGGGAGGGCGCCGCGCGCGGCAATACCCTCGTGGCCGTGAATGATGCCGCCCTGGTGACCGACGTGTCCGAACTTGAGTATCGCGAGCTGCTGGTGCCGATCGTGCGCGATGGCAGTGCGGTGGCTCCGCGTGAGAGCATCCAGGACGCGCGCGAGCGTTGCGCCTGGGCACTTGACCATCTGGACGCAGCTTTCAAGCGCTTCCTGTACCCGCAGACCTATGTGGTGGGCATGGAACAGGGCCTGGCTCAGGTGCGCGACGAGCTCGTGCGCAAGAACATGGCCGCGGCTTCGGCCTTCCCCTGGGCAAAATAATCCGAAGGGGACGGAGGAACACGGATTATTTTCTCGCTCGGCCCGTTCGCCCGTTCGCTGAACATTCGATTGGTTTGACGTATGACGACTTCTTATAAAACGATGGTGGTAAAGATCGGTTCGTCTACGGTGGTGGGCGCCGACGGCAAGGTCAACCGCGCCTTTATCGGCGGGCTTGCCGATCAGGCCGCAGCGCTGCGCGAGCTTGGCTGGCGCCTGGTCGTGGTGAGCTCGGGCGCTATCGCCTGTGGCTATCCCGTGCTGGGCTTCGACCACAAGCCGGTCGGCGACCTGCCGAGCCTGCAGGCGTGCGCCTCGGCTGGTCAGTGCATCATCTCGTCGGCCTACGACGAGGAGTTCCATGCACGGGATCTGCTCACCTCGCTCGTGCTACTCACGCGCCACGATACGGCCCGCCGCACGTCCTACCTGCACGCACGCGACGCCCTGCTGCGCCTGGTGGAGCTTGGCGTGGTGCCTGTTGTCAACGAGAACGATACCGTTACCGTCGACGAGATCAAGTTTGGCGACAACGACACGCTGGCGGCGCTTGTGAGCTGTCTGGTTTCCGCCGATCTGTGCGTGACGCTCTCGGACATCGATGGCCTCTACACCGCCAATCCGCACGAGGACCCCACGGCCGAGTTCGTCCCGGTTGTGCATAAGATCGATGCCAAGATTATCGCCTCGGCGGGCGATTCTTCCACATCGGTGGGCACGGGCGGCATGATCACCAAGATTCGCGCGAGCCGCATTCTGATGACGGCGGGCATTCAAAGCGTGATTTGCTCGGGCGAGGAGCCCGATGCGCTTGTGCGTCTGGCCCGCGGCGAGAGCGTGGGTACGCTGTTCGATCCGCCAGCTGAGCGCCTGGACATCGCGCCGCGCAAGCTGTGGATCGCGCTGGGTGACAAGGCACATGGCTCGGTGACGGTCGATGATGGTGCTGCGAAGGCGCTGGTAAGCCGCGGATCGTCGCTGCTCGCGGTGGGTATTCGCGAGGTCGATGGCCAGTTTGCCGAGGGCGATGTGCTCGACGTGTGCGACCCGAGCGGCATGGTTGTCGCCCGTGGTATCGCCGAGGCCGATTCGGACGTGCTGGAGCTTGCAGCCGGCCGCCGCCAGGACCAGATTGCCAGCAACCGCCTGCTCGCAGACCTGGCCGAGAAGCCCGCGATCCATAGGGATAATCTAATCGTCTTCGCCTAACGGGTCGACGCTGCGCGCCGCCCAGAGCGACAATTTGTCATTCAAAAGGCGAGGCATGACCATCAGGTCTATGCCTCGCCTTTTTCATGCCAACTTGTTCGCTCTGGGCGGCGCTCGCTTCTTTTGTTCGACCTACGATTTAAAGCCACTGCTAAGGGGCGTTTTCGCTTTCCGTCCTCTACCTGCGGCATTGTCGTTGCCGGCACTTGTTCGGCACTTGGGGATGTTTCTTTTGTGCCGGCAGGTGGGGACGCTCCTTTGCTAGAAGATTTGGCGCAGGTCTCCGCGGTTGAGGGCTTCGTCGAAGAGGTGCTTGAACACCACGCTGCCGTGCAAGCCGTCGTGCTCGAACTCGTTGGTCACCCAGGCATGCGAGTTGCCCACGCGGCTGAGCGTATCGAGCTGCATGCCCGAGTCCACGTACATGTCATCGAAGTACACCGCGGCCTGCAGGGGCACCTCGTTGCACGCCAGGCGCTGCGGGTCGTAGATCTTGTCCCAGCTTGTGTCTTCCATAAGCAGATCCATCGCCGGCTTGAAGGGCTTAAGTTCGGGCATCTGCTCAAACATCCACGGGAACATGGCCTCGCCGGTAAACATGAGCGGTCGCGTGAGCGTGTCGAACTCGGCACGATGGGCCTTCTCTTCTGCCGCGGCCCAGCGAATGGGCATGGTGTCGCCGTCGGCGTAGATGAACTCCTGAAGCGTCCAGTACAGCGGATTCGTGCGCGTGTTGGTGCGCTCGAAGGCGCGCATCAAAAAGCTGTCGGATACCGAGGCGCCGCAGGCCAGCGTGCCGTCGCCGTCAACAAAAGCATGATCGATAATCCAATGCATGCGCTCAAAGCTCGGCTTCATGCCAAAGTCGCTGCCCATGAGCTGCAGGCGTTCGACCGTCATCGGCGAGCCGTCGGGTAGCACGGGCTTTTGCTCCTCGAGGGCATCTGCCAGGGCCGCCACGCGCTCGACGTCGGCGGGGTAGCGGTTGTAATACTGCTGCGTCTTGGCAGCCATGCGCGGGAAGGTGTGCGCGTAGACCTCGCTTGCGCTCGCCGGTACGTGGGGGATGCCGCCGCAGGTAAAGCTTGCCGCCACGCCCTCGGGGAAGAGCGACAGGTAGCTCAGCGTCAAAAAGCCGCCGTAGCTCTGCCCGAGCGTGACCCAGGGCCTGCCGCCAAAGCCCACCAGGCGCAGGTACTCAAAATCGCGCACGATGGAGCTGGCGAGGTGGCGCTTGAGGAAGTCCGCCTGCGAGCGGTCCGCATCGGCGCCGGCCGCCTCGGCACGCTCGCCCAGTGCGGCAATCGTGCGTCCGTCTACACAGCTGCTGCGTCCGGTGCCGCGCTGGTCGGGCAGGACGACGCGGAAGTGCTTGACGGCCTCCTCGATCCAGCCGTCGCTTGTGGGTGACAGCGGACGCGGGCTCTCGCCGCCGGGGCCGCCCTGCAAAAACAGGAGCAGTGGCAGATCGTCGTTGATGCGGTCGGGCGCGCAAACCACACGGTAGAAGAGCTTGATGCTCTCGGGCGCACCTGCGATGGGCGCCGGCATGGCGCCGCGGCGCATGGTGCTGCCGACGGCCAGGAGCATCGGCTCCAGGCCGCGCCAGTCGAGGGGGACGTCGATGCTGTGGTCCTCGACATACAGGCCGGGGACGTGGTACGAAGTGATGAGGGCCATGTGAGTCTTCCGTTCGTTGCGGTGTTTCGGGTTGACCAATTCTACCGCCGCGGGCGAGGCCATGCGCAAATCGGCTACCATGGTTGCAAACTTCTAGGAGAAAGGGCCGCCCATGTCGGTCGATATAGCCACGTATGTCCACGATCTTGCCGTTGCCGCTAAGGCAGCGTCGGCCTCGCTTGCCACGGCGAGCGACGAGCAGCGCCAGGAGGCCGTGCGCGCCATGGCCGCAGCACTGCGCAACGGTGTCGACTCCATCGTTGCCGCCAACGAGCTCGATATGTCCGCCGCGCGCGATGCGGGGACCTCGGCGGGGCTCCTCGACCGTCTGCTGCTGACGCCCGAGCGCGTTGAGGGTATGGCCGCCGGCCTGGAGAAGCTCGCCGAGCTGCCCGATCCTGTCGGCCGCGTGCTCGACCACCGCGTGCTCGCAAGCGGCGTGGACCTCACCCGCGTGAGCGTGCCGTTGGGCCTGGTCGCCATGGTGTACGAGGCGCGCCCCAACGTGACGGCCGACGCCGCGGGCATCTGCATCCGCACCGGCAACGCCTGCATTCTGCGCGGCGGCTCGCTGGCCTATCACTCGTGTGCCATGATTTCTGAGCTGCTGGCCGATGCGCTCGAGACCAAGGGCTTCCCGCGCGAGGCTATCTCGATGATCGAGTCCACCGACCGCGAGGCCACTGGCGAGCTCATGAAGCTCCGCGGTATTGTCGACGTACTCATTCCGCGCGGCGGTGCAGGCCTGATCCAGCGCTGCGTGCGCGAGTCGCTTGTGCCGGTGATCGAGACGGGCACGGGCAACTGTCATATCTACGTGCATGAGTCCGCCGACTTTGATAAGGCGCTCAACATTATCGTTAATGCCAAGACCCAGCGTGTAGGCGTGTGCAATGCCGCCGAGTCGCTGCTGGTCGACCATGCTGTGGCCAATGTGTTTTTGCCTGCGGTCGTTGCCGTGCTGCACGACCACGGCGTGCTCATTCACGGCGACGAGGCCACGTGCGCCGCATGCGCCGACGCCGGGCTTGCCGAGGGCGATGACTACGTTGCCGCGACTGAGGAGGACTGGGGTCGCGAGTATCTGGCGCTCGAGATGAGCGTGAAGGTCGTGGCGAACGAGGACGAGGCCATCGCGCACATCAACCGCTACGGCACGATGCACTCCGAGGCCATCGTTGCAGAGGACACGGATGCTTGCGAGCGCTTCCTGGACGAGGTCGATGCCTCGGCCGTGTATGCCAACGCCAGCACGCGCTTTACCGACGGCGGCGAGTTTGGCCTGGGCGCCGAGATTGGCATCTCGACCCAAAAGCTCCACGCCCGCGGCCCCTTTGCCGCCGAGGCCCTCACCACCTACAAATACAAGCTCCGAGGCACCGGCCAGGTCCGCCCCTAACGCCCGCGCAAACAAAAACCACCACAAAGGTGCCTGTCCCCTTTGTGATGGTTTTGGAATTAAGCCTGAAAGGTGTCGCGGTCGGGGGCGAAGGACTGCATGGCCGCGATGGTACGGTCGAAGAGCTCGGGGAGCTCCCAGCCCAGCATCTCGGCACCCTGCGTAATCACGTCGCGCGAGCAGCCGGCGGCAAAGCGCTTGTCCTTGAACTTTTTCTTGAGCGACTTGGTCGTAAAGTCCATGACGCTCTTACTCGGACGCATGATGACGGCAGCACCGATCAAGCCGGTGAGCTCGTCGCAGGCAAACAGGATCTTTTCCATCTGCAGCTCGGGCTTGGGCAGCGAGGTGTTGAAGTCCGACGTGTGCGTCTGAATGGCGCGAATGAGATCGGGAGAGGCGCCCTCGCCTTCAAGGATCTCGGCCGCATAGATGGTGTGGTTCATGGGGTCGTCCTCATGCTCCTCCCAATCTAGGTCGTGCAGCAGACCGACGATGCCCCAAAACTCCTCGTTCTCGGGGTCGAACTCGCGCGCAAAGTAGCGCATGGTGCCCTCGACCGTTTCGCCGTGGGTGATGTGGAACGGGTCCTTATTGTGCTCGTTGAGCAATTCGAACGCACGGTCGCGGGTGATTCCGGCGGAAAGTGGCTCTGCCATAAAAGACTCCTTGTGCTCGCAGGTATCGCTAAGAATGAATACTACTAGAACGACTAGAACGAAAAAACCACCACAAAGGTGCCTGTCCCCTTTGTGGTGGTTTTTGGCGCGGATGGGTTAGTTGAGGGCGGCTTGGGCTAGGCGGGCTTCGGCGGCCTCCTCGGTGACGCCCAATGCCACGGCGAACTCCTCGATGGAGCGGCGCTTGGCTTCCTTGAGTACACGCATATAGTAAGAGCTGGGCTTTTTATCGGCTTCCTCGGCCTGGCGAATGCGGTGCATCATGGTCTTTGCCACGCGGACCGTCTCGGGCGCGCCCAGCTTGAGCTGCTGCTTAAAGTGTGTCTCTTCAAGCGAGCTGTTGCGCTCGGTAAAGGTGTCGCACTCCAGCTCGTCATAGTGGCTCAGCAGATGCTCGGCATCTTGCTGAGAGATGGCGGCATGCAGACGGTCGGCCTGCGCCACGGGGTACATAAGGATCGTCTGCGCATGCCCCTGCTTGGCCTCGAGCAACAACATGGGCTGCGGCGTGTCGTCCCTAAAACCGACGACGGTGCAGACTCCCTGACCCGGATGAATGACGTGTTGACCGATTGAGAACATGCTACCTCCAACTTATACGAATTTACGTATGTCTAGAATAACACGCTGACGTGCGCAAATCCTCGCTTTATGCAGGAAAAGCACACAACTCTGATAGGTAAGAGTATTCGATAAAAGACACAGCTCATTCACACCTTTATGCATTTTCAACGCGTGCATAATCTGCAGGCAGACCGGCATCTTTGAGTGACTCCATACAAGCTGTAGTCAATTTTGTGCATATGCAATTTCGATTGGCTTTACCCTGCGACAGTGCCCCTCGCTTGTGATAGAGTGCTACAAACTCTGGCTTTTGCCCTACGAGTGACCAAGAGCTCGGGGGCTTTAACACAAGGAGGATCTATGCCCGAGAAGATTGAAGAGCTGGTACGCGCTGCGCTTGCTGCGGCCCAGGAGGCCGGCGACCTTTCCGCATTTGAACTTGACGATTGCGCTATCGAGCGACCGGCTGACACTTCTCATGGCGAGTGGACCTCTACCATGGCCCTGAAGTCCGCCAAGCTGGCCCACTGCGCCCCGCGCAAGATCGCCGAGGCCATCGTTGCCCATATGCCCGAGGATCCCGCGATCGAGAAGGTTGAGATCGCAGGCCCCGGTTTCATCAACTTCTACCTCTCCGTTGCCGTTAAGAATGCCATCTTTGGCGAGGCTCGCGAGAAGGGCATGGACTTCGCTAAGTCCAACGTCGGTGGTGGCCTGAAGACCCAGGTCGAGTTCGTTTCCGCCAACCCCGTCGGCCCCATGCACATCGGCCACGGCCGCTGGGCCGCGCTGGGCGATTCGCTCTGCCGCGTTATGGACCACGCCGGCTATGAGATCCAGCGTGAGTTCTACATCAATGACCACGGCTCTCAGATGAACACCTTCGGCAACTCCATCAGCACGCGCTATATGCAGCTTGCCGACATCATCGCCAAGCAGGGCGTTGATATCGACGAGGCTCACAAGCTGCTGATCGCCGACCGTGACGCCTTTGTTGCCGACGAGAACGACGAGCACCCCGAGACCCATCCGTATCAGGACAACTTTGCCGAGACCTTGGGCAAGGACTCTTACGGCGGCGACTACATCATCGACGAGGCCGCCGAGTTCTGGCGCACCGACGGCGATAAGTGGGTCAACGCCGATCCTCAGGAGCGCATGGAGAGCTTCCGCGAGCGCGGCTATGTAAAGATGGTCGATAACATGCGCGACCTCTGCCACGCCGTCAACTGCGACTTCGATCGTTGGTACTCCGAGCGCTCGCTGTATGTGAAGGACACCGAGGGCGAGACCGCCGGCACCTCCGCCGTCGACCGCGCTTTTGAGAAGCTCGACAAGATGGGCTACCTCTACACCAAGGACGGCGCCCTGTGGTTCCGCTCCACCGATCTGGGCGACGACAAGGACCGCGTCCTGATCAAGTCCGACGGCGAGTACACCTACTTCGCCTCCGACGTCGCCTATCACTGGGATAAGTTCCAGCGCGTCGATCACGTCATCGACATCTGGGGCGCCGACCACCACGGTTACATCGAGCGCGTACGCTGCGTCTGCGACGCTCTGGGTTACCCCGGCAAGTTTGAGGTTCTGCTGGGCCAGCTCGTCAACCTGCTGCGTAACGGCAAGCCCGTCCGTATGTCCAAGCGCAAGGGCACCATGGTGACCCTGCAGGAGCTCGTCGACGAGGTCGGCTCCGATGCCGCTCGCTACACGCTCATCTCCAAGAGCTCCAACCAGATGGTCGACTTCGACATCGAGGCCGTTAAGAAGCGCGACAACTCCAACCCGGTCTATTACGTGCAGTATGCTCACGCCCGCGTGTGCTCCATCCTGCGCCGTGCCGCCGACGTTACCGCCGAGCAGGCCGACGAGATGGGCATGAAGGCCGTTGCCGCCAAGGCCATCGGTGAGAACGTCGATTACTCGCTGCTGACCGACCCGACCGAGCTCGCCCTTTCGCGCAAGCTCAACGAGCTCACCGACCTGATCGCCAGCTGTGCTCGCGATCGCGCTCCGTTCCGTCTGACCCACTTTGCCGAGGAGCTCGCCGGCGACTTCCACAGCTTCTACGCTGCCTGCCAGGTTCTGCCGAGCGAGGGCCGTCCCGTCGACCCCGAGCTTTCGCGCGCCCGTCTGGCAGCTTGCGACGCTGTCCGCGTGACGCTCGCCCTGGTGCTTACCCTCGTTGGCGTTTCCGCGCCCGAGCAGATGTAATCTGCGGGTCATTTGACCGTGTAGGTTTGGTTTAACTGAGCCCTATAAGCCCGATCTCCTACGGAGGTCGGGCTTTTTTCGCAAACGCCGACGTATTGATGAATTTGGAACTGCTGGAAATACGAAACTATGCCAGTTTACTACGATGAATTGAGGAATTCTAACCACGCCGGCGTTTTGCTAAAAAGTGCAAGGCATCTACCTGCGGTTTTAGTTCAACAAGTTTCGGAGTGGTCGCGGTTGAGCGATTCATCGTAGTAAACCGCCATAGTTTTGGCGGAGGCAGTCAGATTTGTGGGTGGCAAACAAAGAGTGTCCCTTTTGACTAGTCGTTTAAGAACGTCCTCAATGACTAAGTTGCAGGTGGCGGCGGTTGTGTTACACTAACGCTGCGTAGTTGACGCAATCATCTCGATACAGATCAATGATGTCCGTCGTTTTGAACGGAACTAGACTGTTTAGCCGCCCTGAAGGTTTATGCAGGGAGCATGTGATCACAGGGCTTGAAAAGAAAGTTGAGCAAACACTGTGTCTGATCAACAGCAAGAAAACGAAATAACGACGACGCAGGCCGCTCCCGCTGCACCGGTTGCGTCGGACCAGGTCGCGGCGCCCGCTCAAGCCTCGGCTCCTGAGACGCCTAAGGCTGCTTCGACGCCTATGCCTGTAGCGGCTGAGAAGGCCGTGCCTGCAACTGGTGAGGAGGCTGCTCCGGCAAAGCCCAAGCGCACGCGCCGCACGGCCAAGCCTGCCGCTGACGGCGAGGAGGTCACCAAGCCAAAGCGCCGTACCACGCGCACGACGCGCGCCAAGCTCACCGTTGCAGCTGACTCCTCGGCGCCGATTTCCGATGAGGTCGCGCAGGCACGTGCGTTGGCGCAGATTAGCGAGGCTCAGGTGGTGCGCGCCCGCCGTCGTGCTGCCGAGCGCGAGGCCGCGGCTCTGACCGAGCTTGCAGCTCCGTCTGTACTCGAGACCCCTGCCGCCACCGAGGTTCCTGCCGCCGACCAGCCGACCGAGAAGCTGGCACCGCGCACACGCCGTCGCACGGCTGCTAAGGCCGAGCAGGTTGCGGAACAGGTAGTCCCCGAGCCCACTGAGACTTCGGTCCGTTCCGCGGCAGGGGAGGGTGCATCGTCTGTTGAGCCCGCTGCGCCTGTCGAGGCCAGCGAAGTTCCCGTTGTCGATCCGGCTTTGCGCCCGCACCGTCGCGGTCGCAAGCCTAAGGCCTTTGTCGAGGCCGAGAAGGCCGCAGCCGCAGCCGCCGCCGCTCGGGATGCTGCGGCGACCGCCAAGTCCTCAACTGCTGCCGATGAACCCGTCCAGGATGCTACGACTTCCGAGGCCGTTTCTGCCGATGCCGAGCCCGCCGACGTCCGTCCCGGTCGCAGGCGTCGCACTGCTGCTAAGCGCACGTCCAAGGCTAAGGCTGCCAAGAAGGGCGCGTCCGAGGATTCCACCGAGACGACCGCCGATGTATCGACTGATGCCGCCGAGCCCCAGGACGTCGAACAGCCTGCATCCGAGAAGCCCAAGCGCGGTCGCAAGAAGTCCGTTAAGGCCAAGGCCGCCGAGCAGCATGCTGATGTCGAAGCGCAGGTTGATTCTGGCGCCGAGGCCAATGACGCCGCTGCGGCCAATGTTGACACCACCGCAACCGATGGTGCCGCCCCCGCCGAGAGCGAAGACGGCGCCCGCCCCAACCGTCGCCAGCACAAGCGCAACGAGGAGCGCAACGAGCGCAAGGACGAGCGCAACAACGACCGTCGCAACCGCCAGCGCGATCGCAAGCAACGCAACAAGGAGCGTAATGCCGCTCCCACCGAGCCTACGCTTTCGCGCGAGGAGCTCGCTGCCATGAAGGTTGCCGAACTTCGCGAGAAGGCCAAGGAGTTCGAGATCGAGACGACCGGCAAGAAGAAGGCCGAGCTCGTCGAGGAAATCTACGTCACCGCTGCGAAGGCCGAGGGCTTCCGCGACATCAAGGGCATTCTGCAGATTCGCCCGGACAGCTCCGGCATCATCCACGCCCATGGCTACATGAAGTCCAACGACGACGCCTTCGTGCCCGCCTACCTCATCCGCTCCGCGCGCCTGCGCACGGGCGACGTCATCGAGGGCTCGCTGCGTCCTTCGCGCGGCGGCGACAAGCGCGCCGGCCTCGCCAAAATCACGACCGTCAACGGTCTGGACCCCGAGCAGATTCGCAACCGTCCCAAGTTCGGCGACCTCACCCCGGTCTATCCCAACGAGCCGCTGCGCATGGAGCACGGCAAGGACTCTATTACCGGTCGCGCCATCGACATCGTGTCACCGATCGGCAAGGGCCAGCGCGGCCTGATCGTGTCCCCGCCCAAGGCCGGCAAGACCACGATCCTCAAGAAGATCTGCCAGTCTATCTCGATTAACAACCCCGAGGTGCACCTCATCTGCCTGCTCGTCGACGAGCGCCCCGAAGAGGTCACCGATATGCAGCGTTCCATCAAGGGTGAGGTTGTGGCGTCGACCTTCGATATGCCTGCCGACAACCACACCCGCGTGGCAGAGCTCGTCATCGAGCGCGCCAAGCGCATCGTAGAGCTGGGTGGCGACGTCGTGGTGGTGCTCGACTCCATCACGCGCCTCGCCCGCGCCTACAACTTGGCGGCGCCTGCCTCGGGCCGCATCCTTTCGGGCGGCGTCGATTCGGCGGCACTGTATCCGCCCAAGCGCTTCCTGGGTGCAGCCCGCAATATCGAGAACGGCGGCTCGCTCACCATCCTGGCCTCTGCCCTCATCGACACCGGTTCCAAGATGGACGAGGTCATTTTCGAGGAGTTCAAGGGCACCGGCAACATGGAGCTTAAGCTCGACCGCGACCTGGCCGACCGCCGCATCTTCCCGGCTATCGACCCCGTTGCCTCCGGTACGCGTAACGAGGACCTGTTGGTCGACGAGCAGATGCGTCCGTTTGTCTTTGGTCTGCGTCGCATTCTTGCCGGCATGAACAATACCGAGCGTGCGGCGGCGTCGTTTATCAAGGGTCTGAAGGGCACCAACACCAACCAGGAGTTCCTGGTGCGTTCGGCCAAAAAACACAGCGACTACGAGCAGACGTTCTAGGTTGTCATCCACGCGCTGCGATAGTCATCAATGCGATAAAGGGTCGGGGCTTTGAGCCTCGGCCCCTTTCCATTGCGCCGCTCCGCGCTTATTTTTGACCGTAAGACCGACGAGCAGCAGGTTTCCCGTTTCAATCCGACATCGTCGCTTGCAATCGGCAGGGCGGTTTCGCATAATAGCTTTTAAGCTTCGCGACGGAAAACGCAGATGAAACGAACCATATACCGTTGCTTTGGGGCATAGCCCCGCTTCATCTTCTCTCGCGCAGCCAACTGAATGATGCGATTTGGGTGCTGGAAGATGGGGAGAGCTCATGGCTTCTTCTGATGCAACACAACGAGCAGTCCTTGCCGGACTTTCCTGCGGGATCGGCCTTGCCGCCCCCGTGGTGATGTATGCCGCGACGCTGCCGTTCTCGTCGGTCAACGAGACGGTTGTCGCGGGCGCTGTTCCCTTTGCCGTCGGTGCGGTGGCGGGCGTGGGCATCTATGCCGCCTCGCTGGGTATCTCCGAGTACCGTGCGCAGCGTGAAGAGCGTCTGTTCCAGCCCGATGCCATGGGCGGTGCCGCCAATCTCAATCAGCATCAAAGCGAGTTCAAGACCGCCTCGATTCCAGCTCAGCAGCAGGATGCGACTCCATATGCTGCCGCTTCTGCTTCTCAGGCTCAGTCGGAGCAGTCTACCTCGGCATTCCTTTCCGGCCTGACTGGTGCGTTCCAGCGCCGTCATGCCGATGATGGTGTCCCTACCATCGCTCGAGCCGCAGATGCCATGGACGAGGCCGAGGCTTGGTCCATGATCGACAGTATGCTCGACGACGATTCGCCGGTGAGCTGCGACCCTGCGCGCTCGCGCGACGTCTATCAAGTCGCCATCGACGAGCTCACCAACGGCGGGCAGACCGGCTCCTTCAATCGCGACGACATCGCCGCCGCGGCACGCGCCGTGTCTGGCTCCCAGGCCGCCCCTGCGGGCAGCACGGCGGCTTTTGTGGCATTCGTTGCCAACGCGGCAGCCAATAACGCCTGCAGCGCCACCTCGGCGGACGTGAACGCTTCTGCCGATAATTCGTACGTTGATGAAGCCATGACCGCGGACGAGGAGGCCGTTGCCGCCCGCCGTGCCGCCGAAAGCTCGCTTTGGGGCGCTCCTGCCCAGCAGCAGGCGGCTGAGGCTGCGCCGTACAACGCAAACCTCGCCAGCATGCCTATCATTTTCGGTGCCGCGGACATCGATCTCGATGACCTCGATGAGCCTGCAGCCATCACCGCATCGATTGATGCCCAAGATCGCATCGACACCGGTGACCTTCCGGATGCCTCGCTCGAGGTTGATGTCCCCATGGCCTATTACTCGGGCCACGAGGACATGTGGGCCGCTGCCACCGCGATTCTGGACGAGATCGACGAGCCTGCTCCTGTTGCAGCTCCCGCTCCCGTCGCTGCCCCTCAGCCTGCTGCACCCGCCTATGTCGGCCGTCACAGCGCTGTGTTCCCCGAGGATACCGCCCGTATCTCGCGCGAGGGCATCGAGCGAGCCGAGGCTATTGCCGCCGGCATTATGGAAAATCGTCGTCACGAGCGCGTCAATCAGATCCTCGAGGAAGAGATCGAGCGCCTGCAGTCCTCTACCGCCAAGCGTACGGGCCGTGCCTATCTGAGCGTTATCGAGGGCGGTACCGCCAGCTTCGCGCCGCTCCGCGCGGAGGCATAACTTCTGCATGGTTAAGATCAATCGAAAATGGGCGGTCGTGACCTGCCTGATGGCGCTCTTGATCTGGGGCAATTCGCTGGTTCCCGGCTCGGGGTCGGGCTCGCTGAGCCTAACGGTCATGGAAGCTATCCGCGATTTCCTGCGCGGCGTGGGACTTCCATATGAATGGGTGACCAACTTTGTTGTTCGCAAATGCGCGCATTTTACCGAGTATATGGTGCTCGGCATCTTGGCAACGCACGCCTTTGATTTTGAGGGCCGGCGCACCTTTGACGTGCTGCTGCCCACGGCGGTGTTCCTGCTGCTGATTCCTTCGATCGACGAGACGATTCAGCTCTTTGTGCCGGGACGCGCCGGCATGATCACCGATGTGATGATCGACTGCTGTGGTGCGGCAACGGGCGTTGTGCTCCGATATCTCTTACGGCCGCTGATGCGCGCCAAAAAAGCCGCCTAGGACGTATTGTTTGGTCCTAGGCGGCCTTTTTTATTTGAGGGCTTATATGAGGTGTGGTGGCGTCGTTCCGTAGGTCGGATTTGCCGGGCGCGCCACGCCCTGTGGGTGCGTCTGCTACTGAAGCGCCTGAGCGCCCAGGGCCAAGCAGCCCATAATGCCCTGTTTGCCCTCGAGGCTGTTGTTGACGATGTAGTTATCGATGTCGGCCATCTCGGGCGTGACGATGTAGCCGTTGAGCATCTCGGCGCACTTCTTGCGCGCGAGCGGCACGATGGGGGTGTGGTCGGCCACGCCGCCACCGATGACGATCTTTTGCGGTGCGTAGCACAGGATGTAGGTCATGAGCGCCTGCGCCAGATAGCCGGCGAGCAGGTCCATGGCCTCCGGGTCATCGGCCATCTCTCCGGCGCTCTTGCCACCCCAGCGCTTTTTGACGCCGGGACCGGCGATGAGGCCCTCGAGGCAGTTGTCGTGGAAGGGGCAGCCGCTGTGCTCGCCGATGGTGTCGCGCGGGTCGCGCGTGACCAGGATGTGACCGGCCTCGGGATGCATCATGCCGTGCACGAGCTTACCGCCCGAGAGCACGCCGGCGCCCACGCCGGTACCGATGGTCAGATACACCACGTCAGTGAGGCCCTGGGCGCAACCAAAGGTGACCTCGCCCAGGCAGGCGACGTTGACGTCGGTGTCGTAGCCGCAGGGAATATTGAGCTCGTTTTGGATGGTGCCCAGCAGGTCAAAGTAGCGCCATGCCGTTTTGGGCGTCTCCAGGATCTTGCCGTATTGGGACGAGGCAGGGTTGACTGCGGTGGGGCCAAAGGCGCCGATGCCCAGCGCGGCGATGTCCTTGTCGGCAAACCATGCGTTGACGGCCTCAACGGTCTCCTGCGGGGTCGTGGTCGCAATCTGCTCGCGTTCCAGGACCGTGCCGTCTGCATAGCCCGTGGCGCAGACCATCTTGGTGCCGCCGGCCTCGAGCGCTCCGATAAGCTGCTGCTCTGCCATAGTATTCCTCTCTGGACGAGTTGCTCCGTGACTAAAGTATAGCGCTCTAAAAAATGAATGAGGTCGCTATAAAAAGAAACCTCATGGCCCAACGGGTTCACGAGGTTTCTTTAGTGCCTTTAGTTACTGACCGTCCTTACCCGCGCGGGTTGATTTTATCACGTAGCGACTTGAGGTTCTCAAGCGCAGCGTTGAGCGTCTCGTCTCGCTTGGCAAAGTGGAAACGAATCAGATGGTTGACGGGCTCGCGGAAGAAGCTCGAGCCCGGAACGGCGCCCACGCCCACCTTGGAGGCCAAATCCTCACAGAAGTCGAGGTCGCTGTCATAGCCAAACTCCGAGATATCCATCATCACATAGTAGGCGCCCTGCGGCACGTTGTGCTCAAGACCGATGCTATCGAGCCCCTGACAGAATAGGTCGCGCTTGGCGGTGTAGAGGTCGAGGACCTCCTGGTAATAGCTGTCGTCGAATTTGAGGGCGGTGACGACAGCTTCCTGCAGGGGAGCGGCAGCACCCACGGTGAGGAAGTCGTGGACCTTTTTAATGCGCTCGGTGATCTGGGCCGGGGCGATGGTGTAGCCCAGACGCCAGCCGGTGATGGAGTACGTCTTAGACAGCGAACTGCAGCTGATGGTTCGATCGAACATGCCGGGCAGCGTGGCCATATAGACGTGCTCGTGGGGCGCGTAGACGATGTGCTCGTATACCTCGTCGGTAATGCAGTAGGCGTCGTACTTTTTGCAGAGGTCGGCGATTAAGGTGAGCTCCTCGCGCGTAAAGACCTTGCCGCAGGGGTTGGAAGGGTTGCACAGGACGATGGCCTTGGGATCGTTGTCGCGGAAGGCCGCCTCGAGTGTCTCGCGGTCAAAGTCGAACGCAGGTGGGTTAAGCGGCACGTAGATGGGCTCGGCACCCGAGAGGATCGTGTCGGCGCCGTAGTTCTCGTAGAATGGCGAGAAGATGACGACCTTGTCGCCGGGGTTTGTGACCGTCATCATGGCGGCCATCATGGCCTCGGTGGAGCCGCAGGTGACCACGATGTTCTCGTTGGGGTTGATCGGCATGCCCATAAAGTGCTCCTGCTTGGCGGCAAGCGCCTCACGCATGGCCTGGGAGCCCCAGGTGATGGAGTACTGGTGATAGAGCGGCTTGGGGTCGCTGGCGATGGCGCTCAGGCTGTTGAGCAGCTGCGCCGGGGGATCGAAGTCGGGGAAGCCCTGCGACAGGTTGACGGCGCCATACTTATTGGAGATGCGCGTCATGCGGCGGATGACCGAATCGGTAAACGTTGCCGTACGGTTGGAGAGTTCTTTCATGCTTGTCCTTTCGAGCATTTGCAGTGGGGCAAGTTTACTCCTATGAAACCGGTGGGAATTGCTCGAAATGGTCTCGAAAAACTCTTTTCAAAATTCTTGAAAATTGGGGCTTGCATCGCGTGGCGTTCCTTGCAATAATAGTCGAGCGCGAAGCGCACAGGACACGGTGGGTGTAGCTCAGTTGGCTAGAGCGACGGGTTGTGGTCCCGTAGGTCGAGGGTTCGAGTCCCTTTACCCACCCCAGTTCTTGCTTCGTGTTGATATCGGGTCGTTAGCTCAGTTGGTAGAGCAGGGGACTCTTAATCCCAAGGTCCAGGGTTCGACCCCCTGACGGCCCACCACACGATATCTCCTCTAAAGTCCGCTACGACGGACTTTAGCTTTGGGTCGTTAGCTCAGTTGGTAGAGCAGGGGACTCTTAATCCCAAGGTCCAGGGTTCGACCCCCTGACGGCCCACCAAAGAACGCACAGGTCAGCGCTTCGGCGCTGGCCTTTTTTGTTTACCGAGAAGCCGAATCATAACCGTCCGTTACCGTCCGCGTTTTACGCCCCCTGCCGTTTATGCGCGGCAGGGGGCGTTTTATGCATTTCGCTGTTCGCGGACCTAGAAAACGCAACTTAGAGCGTCTCGGCGCTGCGACCGGTGCCATTAAAACCGCCGTCAGCGCCGCCGCCCTCGACGATCTGCAGGGCGCGCCCGACCTGCCTGGCGGCCTTCTCGCGCTCCGCCAGACCCGGTTTGATGTAATGGCGGTAATCTGTCCCCAGGTCCGTATGACCGTGCAGATCCATGATGCTCAGGGGGTCGACCTCGGTCGCCGCCATGATGGTCTCGGACGTGTGGCGCAGCGCCTTGGGCGGGATATACCGCAGGTCATGGCGTACGCACATGCGCCGCCAGGCCCGCACGAGGTTGTCGCCGCGCATGTTGACGATGCGCTGCCCGCTCCACTCGCGAACCTGCTCCGTAACCGAAGTGCCGCCCTCGACGGTTATGGACGGGCGCAACCCGTCCATGATCTGGTGCAGGCGCTCGCGGCCTGCCAATAAAACCGGCACGGTGCGCACGGAATGGGCGTTCTTGGTCTCCTTGATGCCGTCCTCGTCCGTGTAGGCGCGGCAGACCTCGATGTACTCCGAGACGGTCGGCGCGCCCGTGGCGAAGTCGTAGGTCGTGGTGACCTTGAGGTCGCACGGGCGCACCGCCAGCGCCTCCTCCTTGCGCAGGCCGCTCAGGCCCAGGATGAGGTAGGCGTTCATGACCAGATCGGCGCGGTCGTCGCTTGCGGCGAGCCTGCGCAGAGCCTCGGCGGCCTCGGGGATGCTCCACGGCTCCACGGGCGCCTGCTTGGCCTTGGGCGCGATCACGCGCCGGCGGAACGGCTCCACCGACACCCAGCCGTCGTCGAAGGCGCGGCGCATGACGGCGCGCAGCGTTGTCTTGGTCTTGGCCGGCGCGCCCGAGCGCTCGATGCAGCTGCGCATCATGTCGTGCGTTATCTTCGAGATGTCCGTCGAGCCCAGGACGGGGGAGATGTAGTTTTCCATCTGCCCGTCGTACTCGCGCAGGCTTGCCTTGGAGCGCGGCTTGCCGCGGTTGCTGGGGGAGTCGCGGAAAACTCCCCAGTAGTACATGTCGAGCGTCACGCCCGCGTGCGCCGCCTGGGACACGCCCAGCTCCTGCGCGAGCTGGGCGATGGCGATATCGGCCTCGGTCTCGTTGCCGTATACGGTGCGCGACACGCGCCGCACGCGCCCGTCCGCGCGGAAGCCCGCCTGCACGCGGATCACCCACTTGCCGGGCGCGACCTCGCGCTTGGAGCCGAGTTTTGACCTTGAAGTATCGTTGGTTGCCATATAATGGTCCTGCCTTTCCCTTATTTGCCGGAGGGCATGCCCCGTGCGGATCCGCCAAGATTGCCGCACGGGGCTTTTTGTTTAGATATCGAGCCTGCCCTGCTGGGGCTACGCCTCCGCCGCGGCCTTGCATGGGCGGCCCGCCCCGGGCTTGGCCGCGATGCGGTACTCGATGGAGTCGCGCGACACCATGCGGGTGTTGCCGACCCTCCAGCTGCTCAGGCTCCCGTCGCGGCAGAGCTGTGCCACGCGCGCGGTGCTCACGCCGAGCATCTCGGCGGCTTCGGCGGCGGTCACGGCCGGGATGTCGGACAGCTCGACGCTGGTCGCGACGGTGACGATCGTGCCGCCGTGGGACGGCGCATGGCCAAGCCCGCCGCCCTCGAACTCCGCCCCGCGCTCCAGCGCCGCCAGGGCGTGGACACGCAGCCAGTCGACGGCCATCTCCACGGCCTCCTCGTACGTATCGCCCTCGGTTGCCCCGGCGAGCCCGCACGGCTCCACGGCGTAGCCGCCCTCGGGGTCGGGGTAGACCTCGAACTCCTGCATGACGATCATGGTGGTCTCCTTTCCTGCGGCGAAGGGGAGGGGCGGGGCTAGAGCAGCCCCGCTTCCTTCCTGATTCCCCTCGCGGTCGTCTCCTTTATCTCCCGGTGCCTGGGCACTGTCACCGTCACGTCCCCGCGGCGGAACTTGTCGTGCTTGGCGCCGGTGCCGCTGAGCTTTACGTAGCCCGCTTCGGTCAGCTCCCGCTCGAGGTCCCTCTTCTTAGTCACCGCCTAACTCCTTTCGACAATTAAATATTAGCACAGCTAAGTAATAAAGTATATAAAAGATTAGCGCGATTAAGGATTTAATTTAATCAGCGGCTGGGTTTTCTGAGCCTGCGCCGTTGGAGGTTTTTTCGGAAAAACCTAAAAACCCTGCCGCGCCGCGGGTCATAATCGTTATGAACACCACTTACGCTCCTGGAGGTACCCATGGCTCGCTGCAGCGTCGGCGCATATACGTACGAGGACGGTTCCTGCGACACGATGATCTACGACGGGCTCACGGGCATTCCGCTGAGCCTTGGGTACGAGCTCGTTTCGCAGGAGCGCGGAGACACCGTGAGGGTCGTCGCCCTTGGAGTGAAGGACGACGCTGCGGGCCCTGTCCCGTTTGCGACGCTCAGGCCGTGCGCATACTCCCTGGCATCCGAATACGACGTGCGCGCCGTGAGGTGCCCGCAGACCGGGCAATGGGTCCTCATCGGGTACATGGGCGTCTAGAGGAGCCCTGCGATCTTCCCGCCGACGGCGAGGATACCGGCCACTAGTTCCCCTCCCTTCTTCGCTATCTCCAATCCCTTGATCATGCGGTCGGCCAGCGATGCCTGGTCGCCGCGTTTTGCTGCCAGTTCCATCTGAACGAGGCATGCGGCGAGCATGTCCTTGTCTTCCGTGGTGAGCATCCGGTCCGCGGCGACCGTCTCCATCAAGTTGTCGACGGATGCCCTCAGGGAAGATGAGGACGAGGAGCTCGAGCTTGATGTTGCGTTGCTGTCTGCGTGCTGCTCGACTTTCACGTTTGTCCCCGCTGCCGAGGACTTCATCTTCTCAATCTCATAACTCATGCGCCTTTCGTCGGCATACAGCCTGGCCTTCGACTGGAGCCGCCTTATGTCCTCGGCGGCATCCCTTCTTCCGTATGACGAATGACCGGCGACCGACGCGCGAAACATCTTCAGGCCCACGCGGACCTTGGGCACGACCGTTTCTAGCGCAGACTCGATTCTCTTTGCCTCGCTCACGAGATTGTAGGAATCGGGGTCCGCGAGGATCTCCTCGCATTCCGCAATGAGCTCGTCGATTGCGTTATCCATGGCTTGTACTCCTAAATGAAAAAGGCGACTGTCCTCGGGGACAGCCGCCTTTCTATTGGACGCGGGCCCCGTGGGGTCCCCGCGTCAATACCGCTGTCCAAATTACCGTTTGTCCTCGGCACGGTCAAGCCGATCAGCCCATTTTCGTGTTGTTACGTAAATGGGGGAGTAGCTGGCGTTTTGGTGCCCGTTGCCTACGCTGACTTTATTTGATCCGCTTCCAGCCCTTCGCCTTCAGGCGCTGCAGGCTGAGCTTGGGACAGCTCGGCCTGGTCGCGTGCCGTCTCCAGGATCTTCGAGCGCCTCTTCTCGGTGCTCTGCCGGTAGCAGGTGATCAGCTCGCCCTCCGCGCCCGCCGGCGCCGCCGGCCTGTCCTCGGGATGCTCCTCGTACCAGCCGAGGAGGTCGTTGGGGTCGGTGTTGAAAACTTCGCAGAGCGCACCGACGAGCTCCGCGTTCGGGTAGCTCTCCTCGCGCTCCCATGATTGAATCGTTCGGAATGACTTGCCGACTTTCTGTGCAAGTTCTTTCTGGTTTAGCCCCAAGGCTTCTCGGCGCTCTCGTAGACGAAGGTTCATCCTCGCTCCTTTCTTTAAGTTAAGTGAATAGTAAACAAAAAAATGTCTTTACGCAAAAAAATGTTGCTAATTCGATTGACACGAACAGAAAACTGTTCATAATGAACTTTGACAGACAGAAAAACGTCTCAAAGGAGGTCCGAATGGATTTCAGTAAGGAGCTGGCGGGAAACATCCGCGCCGCACGCGCCCGAGCTGACCTTTCTCAAGCTGAAGTCGCTTCCAAGGCCGGAGTGAACGTCAGCACTTTCGCAAAGTACGAGAGCGGCGACTACATTCCCGGAGCCGACAAGCTTCTAGCTATTTCGCAGGTGCTCGGTTGTCCGCCCAACGACCTGATGGGCTGGAACACGGACGAGGCTGCGTAGCCGCGGCTCGCTAACGAACTGCTGAAAGGAGAAGGTCATGATCGACCAGGTGTTCGCGTTCAGGGAGAGGGACGGCATCCTCTACGAGACGGAGGAGAGCCTCAGGCACAGGATCCGGGCGGAGTTTCTCTTTCCCGAGGACCTCGATATCGACTTCGTCGAGACCTCGACGGCCGAGCTGGGAGAGCTCCACGGCTGGGCCTACTCGGCCTTCAGCGATGCAACCGTCAGGGTGAAGGGGAAGGGCTACCGGTGGAGCGGCGACATGCTCGTGCGCGTGCCCTCTTTCGACGAGGAATGGTAGGGCGTGCCCATGAAGGATCTGGAGGAAGAGGAATGACGGGGGTGAGGCGGGCGCTGCTGGCCTCGGCCGTCGTGATGGACGCCGCCGGCTGGATGTGCATCGGCCAGGGGGCCTACGGCCTGGCGCGCTGCTGCCTTGCCGCAGCGCTGCCGTTCATCGCGGCGTGGGTGGTCGGGTCGCTATGGGTGAGCTAGCCGAGCCACTCGGGGCGGTGCTCGATAATCGCCCGGATCACCGCGGGCTGGACGGAGAAGTCGGTCGCGGAGAGTATCGAGCCGACTGGCGGCATCCCGAAGATACCGAGCTCGCACAGCGCGAGGGCGTCGGAATCGAGCGGGGAGAGGCTGACGGAGCCCTCGTCGAGCGCGCGGGACACCAGTTCCTTCCGCCTCCTCGACATGCCGAGGAATACGGCGGAGAGCCGTTCGTCCATCCTCCGGCGCTTTGCCCGGGCGCCCCTCACGGTGACGATGCGCGCGGTCGCGTACCCGAGTATCGCGGCGGCGCCGGTCAGGAGGAGGCACGAGGCCGGGTGCTCGGCGATCATCTGGCGGGCGTCCTCGGCCATCGCGGCGACCGAGCCGAACCCGACCGCGCCCGCGATGGTGACCAGCAGGTCGATGTTCTCCTTTGCCGCCCTGAGCGCTCTGTTCATCTTCAATTCCCTTCCAAGGAGGTTTCCATGGGTTTCATTCTCGCACTTTCCTTCGCGTTCCTGTTCGGGGTCGGGCTCGGCCTCATGCGCCGCTGACGGCGGAGTCAGCCCCCGTCGCGCCACCGCCCCCCCCATTCCACGGGGCCCGTGGCGCGACGGGGCCGGACTCCCTACATCCGACCCATAAGGTGTCCGCCGCCGACTTGGCGGGGCGGCGGCACCGCTCCCTTTGGCGGGGGAGCGCCCTCCGGCCGCATCTATCGGCGCGGCCCTCCGGCAAGGGATTGGCTCAACGAATGAAAGGAGAAGGCCATGTGGATGTCTATAGCCAAGGGCGCGCGTTACGCCTGCTGCGACAACGTCACGTTCCGCGCGATGGTCATGCAGGGCGTGATACCGCGCTACCCGTCGCTCAACCCCAACAGCTCGCGCGAGGTGGTGCGCAGCGAGGACATCGATGCCGCCATCATGGCGCGCGGGGCGGTGCCGGCGCTGCCGTCGCCCGACTGCGTGCCGGCGCGCCGACCGAGGCGGGTGGCGTGATGGGCGACCTTATCTGGGATGCCGGCTGCAGGCTCGGCGAGTGGTGGGAGTCGCTTCCCGAGCGTGTGCGCAGCGTCGCGTGCGCCGTGGCGCTCATCGGCCTGATCGCCGTCGCCGGCGCCATCGAGGGGACCGCCCCGAGCGGGATGTACTACTAGGAGGAATGACATGCAATTCGAGAAGAGGCAGGTTCGCCTGGGCGACATCCGCCCGAGCGAGCAGAACCCGCGCGAGGACTTCGGCGACATCGGCGCCCTGGCCCGCAGTATCGAGGCGACCGGCGGTGAGCCGCTGAACCCGCCCGTGGTGGTGGCGGACGGCAACGTCTACCGCATCGTGGACGGCGAGCGCCGCTACCGCGCGCTGTCGTCCATCTACGGGGAGGACCGCGAGGTGTCCGCGCTGGTGGCGGAGAGCATGGACGAGGCCAACGAGCTTGTGGCCATGCTTGCCACCGACGACAAGCGCCAGCTGACCGAGGCCGAGCGCGCACGAGGCGTGCAGCAGATGCTCGTGCTGGGCATCGACGAGCAGCGCATCGAGCGCGCGAGCCGAGCCACCGCCGGGCAGATCCGCGCGGCGCGCAGGCTGCGCGGGAGTATCGAGGGTCGCCAGGTGACGCTCGATCAGCTCGAGGCCGCGAGCGCCTTCGACGACGAGAAGGATGTCGAGGCGGTCCTCGCCGCCGGTGACGGCTGGGCGGGCAAGGCCGACAGCATCCGCCGCCGCGTCGAGCGCGAGGAGGCCAAGGCCGAGGACTACGACGCCTTCGGCGATGCGGGCATCCCGGTCGTGAAGGAGCAGCCCGAGGGTTTCAACTACACGGACTGGGTCAACGTCGGCCTCGCCGCCCAGAAACTCGAGGGGAAGGAGTTCGCCGCCGGCACCGTCGCCGTGTGGAAGGGCAGCTACTGGGATCTCTACGAGCCGGATGACGGCTCGGGCGCCGCGCCCGAGAAGACCGAGGAGGAGATCCGGGCCGAGCAGGAGGCCGAGCGCGAGAAGGCGGCGCTCGAGGAACTGTACAGGAGCCTGATCGGCTTCGTGTCGTCCGGCGCCTTCGCCATGTCCAAGGACCTCATGATGGAGGTGCGCGTGGGCCGCGAGGACCCGCCCGCGCTGCTCATGGCGATGGGCGGCGACAGCCACCCCGAGAACGAGGGGCGTTTCGGGCTCGTGCGAGACGAGTTCGCCCGCAACCTCAAGGCCTGCAGGCCCAGCGAGTACGAGGCCGGCTGCTGGCTCATGGCGGCAGCCAAGGACATGGCCCAGCTCAACAACCGCTGGGGCGGCGACGACGCGGAGGCGTGGCTCGACCACTATGACATCTTCTGCTCCGCGGGCTTCGAGCCCGGCGAGGAGGACGTGTGGCTCATGGAGAGGGTGCAGGCGAGCGCCAAGGAGGAGGAGAAGGATGAGTAGCGAGAAGAAGGTCAGGGTGACGGTCGAGGCGTGCGGCGAGGTCCGCGCTTTCGAGTGCCGCTGCGCGACGGTCGCGACCGCCAAAGGGGACGGCTCCGGCGACTCTTGCTTCGTGGGCCCGACCGACATCAGCGACCTGTTCGCGCTCGCCTGCGAGTGCACCGACACGCTCTGCGCGGCCTTCAGCCAGGCGGGCGTCCCGGACAGGAACGCGCGCAAGCTCGTGCTCATAGCCGCGCTCGGCGCGAACCCCCATGGGCACGCCGACAGCATCCAGACCACCGACCTGGACGCGCGCAGGGAGATCCGCGACATGGCTGCGGAGCTGGGCGTCGATGCAGACATCTAGCGACCGCCGGGCGGTCGTGCAGCGCGGGGCGGACGGCAGATGGTTCGCCCGCCCCTACATGGGCACCGACCGCGTGACCGGAAGGCGGATCAGGCCGTACAGGTCGTGGGACGCGGAGCTGACGCGCGAGCAGGCCCAGGTCGAGTGCGACAGGTGGGCGGCCACGTTCGACCCGTCGTCGGCCCGGGACAGCTCCAAGCGCCTGTCCTCGATGCTCGAGACGTACATCTCCGACCCCGTCAACGGCCTGTCCGACAACTCCGTGGCCACGTACCGCAGCGTGGTCAGGACGATGGTGGAGCCGACTATCGGGCGCCTGCCCTACGACCAGCTTGAGCCTTGGGACGTGTCGGCCGCCTACCGTATGCTGCTCGCCCCAAGGACGGGCAAGGGGCTGTCGCCCAAGACGTTGCTCAAGATGCACGCGCTGCTGAAGGGCGCCTACCGCTCGTGGCAGCCGGCGCTGGGGCGGGACATCATGCTCGACGTCCCCGCGCCCTCGCCCGACCCCGTCGAGCCCTTCGCGCTGTCCGAGTGCGATACCGACGAGCTGTCCCGCGCGCTGGTCTCCGCCATGTCCTCGCGATCCGCCTCGGGCGCCAACATCTCGCGGCGCACCGAGGCCATGGCGGTCTACCTCGCCCTCAACACGGGACTGCGCTGCGGGGAGGTCTGCGGGCTGCAGCGCCGAGACTGGCGCCGCGCCCTGCACGACCTGCACGTCGTGGGACAGGCGGTCGAGCACCCCGAGCTGCACCGGCAGGCCTACACCAAGGGCAGGCGCGTGCGCAACGTGGCGCTCGCCCCGGCGGTGGAGGCGCAGCTGCAGCGCCACCTGGAGTGGCAGGACACGTGGCTCTCGCGCAAGGGCCCGGCGGCGCTGGTGGTGACCTTCGGGCCGGCAGGCGGCATCGCGCGCCCGTCCACCGTGACGAGCCGCTTCAAGTCGCTCGTGAGGGACCTGGGGCTGCCGGAGGAGACGGTGTTCCACTCCCTGAGGCACACGCACGCCTCATGGCTGCTCATGAACGGGTTCGACATGAGGACCATCCAGGAGCGTCTGGGGCACGCGAGCGTCAAGACGACGCTCGACATCTACGGCTCGGTCATGCCGGGCCGCGACCAGGCCGCCGCCGCGGCCTTTACCGATTCGATCTGCGGAGGTGATACGGATGAATAACTTCAACTTCAACAGGGACTTCTACGAGGGCTGCCGCGCCCTGGGCGACAGGGAGGGCATGGCGCTCGCGTGGGCGATGCTGCGCTACGGCTACGAGGGCATCGAGCCAAAGCTTAAGCCCACCACCATGGCGGCGTTCACCTTCGCGAGGGGCCGCATCGACGCCATGGTCAACGGCAGCCTCGGGGGGCAGGCGAGGGCCGCCAAGGCAGGCGGCATCGCAACCACCCAAGGGGGTAGCCAAGGGGGTGTCCAAGGGGGTAGCCGACCCAGCGGGCGAGGGGGTAGCCAACAGAAAGAGAAGGAGAAGGAGATAGCCCTAGCGGGCTATAGCGCGGCCCGCCAAGCACCCGATGACTTCGAGCCCCCGTCGGCCGAGGACGTGGAGGCGTACTTCGCCGCCAACTGCCTCCGGGGCGACGCCCGCCAGTTCTTCGACCACTACGCCGCGCAGGGGTGGACGCTGCCGAGCGGCCTGCCCGTGACCGACGTGTGGGCGCTCGCCCGCAACTGGAGCCGCAAGCAGGTCGGCTTCGACGCGGACCGCAAGGCCCGCGGCGGGCAGACCTCCCAGGAGGTCGAGCGCGCCGCCGTGTGGCAGCCCGTGAAGACCGATGACGAGCTCATAGCCGAGCTCGATCGCCAGATAGCGGAGGCGTCATGATCACCCTCATGGAGATGCTCAGGAACGAGAAGGCCGACCCCTCACACGGCCGCCCGCTCAGCCTGACGAAGGTCTACATGACCAACGTCATGTCGCGGAGGGAGGCCGTGCTGCTGGCCAAGATCCAGAAGCGCGACGCGGCGATTGCGCGCCGGCAGCGCGAGAAGGACCTGTACGAGGAGATCGCCAAGCTCGCGAAGGGCGAGGACCCGAAGGGCGAGGACCCGAAGGGCGAGGACCCGAAGGGCGAGGACCCGAAGGGCGGGAAGCCGAAGCGCGGGTGTGCCAATGGTGTGCCAACGGCGGCGGGGCAGCTGGGGCAGCAGGCGATTTGGTTCCCGCCGCTAGACGGTGGAGACGGCGCCGTCGGGGAGGCTCCCGGCGCAAAGAACACCTAATTCTTTTGAGAAGGAGAGGAGAGAGGTTTTGACCGAGATCTCAGCGGTGATGAGGGCCTACCGAGACGCCCTCGACAGGCACCGGATTCCCTGGGCCGACGACACCTACGACACGGGGCCGGTGGACGGCTACCGGATGCGAATCGAGCGCACCAAGACCATCCTGGACGAGCACGAGGTGAGCGTGATCTGGGGCTACCAGTGCCTGCCCGTGGACGAGCCCGACGATTCCGCCGGCGACGGCGAGGAGACCGAGGTGAAGGTCCGGACCGTGGGCATAACCGTCGGCTATCCCGACTACCTGGAGGTCATGTACGACCCGATCAGCGCGGATCCGTTCGTGGCCGCGCCCGGCGACATCCTCGCGGAGGTCTTCGGCGTGAGGGGTGAGTCGCGATGAGCTACGTGTGCGGACCCGCCGACTGGATCGACCTCGCCGTCGGCAGGCTCGAGGACGCGAAGAGGTCGCTCGGGGAGTGCGACAGACTGCGACAGGGGTGCGACATCTGCGATGAGCTGCGCCAGGCGAGGAGATGCCTCAACAAGGCGCTGATCATGGTCGCGGAGGAGAGGGAAATCGAGAAGGAATGGAGTACGAAATGAGACAGATAAGCGATGAGGGCCGCCGAGAAATTGCCAAGGAGCTACGCGAGCAGTTTTACTGCTGCCTGTATGCAGAGGAGTTCACCGAAGGCCTTTACGACGTCCTCGACCTCGGTCATTGCGAGCCGACTCATGTCGGCTATCCGGATCTTGCGGAGCGCCTTGCGGACTACGTTGAGCCGGCACCCGTCACGGGCTCCACATCGGACGGGTACCACACGTTCGACGAGCTCTACCACCACCGGGCGGTGCTGTTCTCGGTGATCGTGGCCATGTTCCGCGGGCTCTCGTGGAAGTCGCTCCACCACCATGACGGCACGATGTACGACGGCATGTTCATCGTGGGCATCGACACTCCCGCCGGCCCCGCCACCTACCACTACGACGTCGAGCCGTATTGGGACATGTTCCCGTGCAGGGTGCTCGACCGAGCGCCCGAGTGGGACGGGCACACGCCGGACGACGCCATCGAGCGCATCGGCACCCTGCGGGACCTCCTGCAGGCGGAGGTCAACGAGAAAGGAGTGGACGAGTGATGGGGGAACGTCTCGTGGCCGACAGCGTGATGACACCGGACGGGGATGTGGTGCTGCCGGGCCCTGTCGACAAGGACGGGCATCGCGTGCCGTTTGATACCACAGATCTGTACGGTCCTCGCGGGGAGCATTACAAGGTCAGGTTCTTCGCGCGCCTCCCACACATGGACAGTTGGCTTATTAGCTACGCGTTCAACAATGACCTGATTGCCGTCTCATCGCTGTATCTCAAAGCGCCCGACAGCTGGAAGAAGCTGCTGGAGGACCTGGATGAAGGGGCGAACCATTCCGAGTACTCGCTCTGCTTCTACTTCCGGAAGGACATGTGCGACTGCTCCTCATGCGAGGCGGACCGTTACTCCAACTGCGATCAACCCGCTTTCAAGGACATTGCATCCCGCATCCGCAAGCTGAGGGGTGAGGGCGATGCTGACTAGGGACCTGACGCCGTGCTTCGTGCAGGACTTCGGCTTGGGCTCGAGGACGGGCTACGAGAAGGCCCTGCTGGTCGGGCTGTTCGACAGGACGTTCACGTGCCTCGACCGCCGCATCTCCGCGACCGACGAGGCCGCGGGGCCGACCCGCAGGCCGGTGGCGGTCGTCATGCGCAGAGACGGGCGGCTGCAGGAGGTCGACCCGTGGAAGGTCGTAATCGACGACTCGGAAGAGGTCTTCGAGATGTACTCGTGGATGTGGGACGAGGAGAGCGTCGTGTGCGAGCAGCTCGGGCTGGCGGAGATCAAGGCCGAGAATGGTGGTGACGAGTGATGGGGGAACATTTCATAGTCGATAACTCCATGACGCCAGACTGGGAATTGGTGCCGTTGGGCCCCGTCGATAAGGAGGGGAACCGCGTCCCGCTTGATACCGAGGTTCTATACGACGAGGACGGGTGCGTCATAAGAGTGGGGTCGTACAGGTCCTCGACCTGGTCTAAGCGGTGGACTGCGGACGTTTATATCGCCGACCAGGGCATGGAAGTGTACGTCGACAGCTACTACCTCCATCGTCCCGACAGCTACGAGAGGGTGCTGGAGGACCTCTATGAGGCCGTTCAACAAGGCGTGCGCAGCGGGCGTCCTTACTGTGTTTACAACGTTGCCAGGGGCCTGTGTCGTGGACATGAGGACAAGGACGGGAAGTGCAAGCTCGTTGGATTTGCCGACGCCTGCACCCTCACGATGGCTGGCGACATCTGGAGCCGTGTTGAACGTCTATGCAAGGGTGATGGTGAGAAGGATGGGAGCGAGAAGTGAGTGAAGCGCCAAAGATGTACACCTGCTCTTGGTGCGGGAAGCCGACTCCGAACTATAGGGAGTACTCGCATCCGATGGCTGGCATTCTCGGCGAGTCGGGATACTCGGTATGTGACGAGTGCCTAAGGAAGGCCCGTATCGAGAGGGAATGGGAGAACGAACAGTGCGCTGAGGAACGCCTGATCTGCCCCTACTGCGAGAGCTCCATCGATGACCCGTGGTATTACGACGAGGACGATGAAGAGGTTGAGTGCCCTGAGTGCAAGCGCACGTTCGAGCTAGAGATTGCCACCGTGCGCACGTATAGGACGAAACGCCGTATCGAGGACATGCCCGACGGCTGGAATGGGGGCGAGCTTTAATGAGCCGAGATTTCATTGAGCTATACGACGACGATGGCTACAGGTACGTCGTCAACATGGACAAGATCTCATTCGTCAACGTCGCAGGCAGAAAGGTCTGGGCTGGTGAGGCGGCCACGCTCGAAATATGCGATGAGAGCATGGAGCGTCTTTTAAGCAGGCTGGTAGGTGAGGGCGAATGAGCCGCAGGGATGTGACCGAAGAGCTGTCCGAGAAGGTGGAGAAGAAGCTCCGCAGGCAGTTCGCCCTCGTCGCGCGGGAGGTATGGGTGGACCCCGACCACAGGGTCGACTTCATGGCATTTTCTCCGGGCGTCGGAGGACGAAACATGAAGCTCGAGCACGGGCGGTTCGTGTTCGTTGAGGTCAAGTCTTGCATGGCGGACTTCAAGAGCGGCCACGGCCTCACGTTCCGAGGCGACGATAACTGGCTCGTGTGCCCTCGCGACCTTGCTGACGAGCTGCACGACAAGATGCTCCTGCCGTTGGGCGTGCAAGTCTACTGCCCCGACAGCGGAGGCTCCCTTCGGCTGAGATACGACCTTAGTATGCGAGGTACAGGAAGTTTGAGAGAAGATTCGACGCTCTGCCTGCTCTGGGCGATGCTGATGGACTCGTACTCGAGATGGCGCACGACGGGAGATGTTTTCAGAGAGACGGGAGAGAACTGTGACCTTTAACGATGCCGAGTTCAAGGCGTGCCCCAAGTGCGGGGCGGAGCCCAAGGTGGAGGATGTGCGAGAGCGTTCCCTGACCAAGCCCAACGTGCTGAGCGTCAGGTGCCCCGCCTGCGGGATGTCGAACAGCGTCGTGTGGGGGAGCATGGACCTGCCGCCGTTCCGCCAGGCGGTGGCCATGCTCGCGGACAGTTGGAACAGCCGGTGATCCGCTCGGCGATCGACTTGTTCCGCGCAACCGCCTGGCGCACGGTGCCCGATCTGGTGTCGGGCCCCGCGCGCCGGGCGCTCACGCACGGT